>Ga0209573_1002639_pt1 | contig 22165 bp, 14 predicted proteins | sample TNRBio252014_DNA_FD_185870 | JGI IMG/M metagenome (GOLD analysis project Ga0209573, IMG submission 185870) | Wastewater treatment Type I Accumulibacter community from EBPR Bioreactor in Madison, WI, USA - TNR Reactor_6/25/2014_ DNA (SPAdes)... | ecosystem: Engineered > Bioreactor > EBPR >...
CAGCGATGGCGTGTTCATCCTCCATGTAAACGCCATCGCTGGTGTGTGTACCAAACGGATTGGTCGTTACCGACATGTGTTCGGAACCCATCAGATTGGTCCACTCCCAGGCTTGGCAGCTTAAGAAGCCCAATCCACCCAAGACCGTAAGCAGCATCCAGAATACAACCCCATTTTTGTTTTCGCGGTGTCCTTCCTGCACTGCCCGCACCATAGTGACGGAGCTGATGATGAGCAGGAATGACATGATTGTTACGAAAATCAACGGCGCGTGATGTATGCCGAATGGCGCCGTGGAGAATACAAAATCAGGTACCGGCCAGGTGCTGCTGCTGAAGCGCAGCGAGCCATAAGCGATCAAAAACCCTGCGAAAGTAAAGGCATCTGACAACAGGAAATACCACATCATCAGCTTGCCATAACTGGCCTTGAATGGCGCTTTGCCCCCCGACCACGCGCCATCGCCATCGTGCTCGTGTACCTCGTGTTCCAGTACAGTTTCTGCTGTTGCCATCAGTTGAATATCTTTTTGTTAGGCTAATATTTTCGTTTGTTCGAAAACCAATGTCATGAATACAATGTCAATAAAGCAAACAGGTAAACCCACAGCAAATCTACGAAATGCCAGTAAGTCAGTGTCATTTCCTGGCGCAGTTTGCGGCGTTCCGTTACTTTAAACGGCGCCGAAAATGCGCGGATTGCTCCAATAATCAGCGCGACAATCCCGCCCAATACGTGTGCGGCATGTAATCCGGAAATTGCATATACAAAATCTCCGGACGGGTTCGTCTTCAAAGGTACGCCGATGTTTTGCAAGGCAATCCAGCCCTGGTATTGCGTAATCACAAATGCAAATCCAAGCGCCAATCCCAACAGGAGCAGCGTTTTGTAAAGCTGTTCTTTACCTTTTTTGTAAGCCAGAAAGCTACCATGCAGCGCAATACTACTGGCTACGATGATCATTGTACTGGCTAAAAAAACACCCGGCAACCGGAATTCTAACCAGTTGCCCCCTGCCTGCCGCACAATGTACGCACTCGTAAGCGCCGTAAACATCATGGTAATGCTGGCACAAGCTAACCACGTCGCAAATTTTTGCGGGTGGATTTTATTTCTTTTGTACTCCTGATTGACCGCCATCGCGTTCATACGCTGATGAAATTATAGTTTAGTCAGATAGAAAGTCACTAAAATCACCGGAATGTACAGAAACGAAAAAAACATCAGTTGCAACGCTGCTTTCCGATTGAGTTTCTGATAAAAATTCCATCCAAATACCGCGTAAACCAAGCTCAGCGCCACCGCAATCACGGCAGACCAAACATTGGTGACATTCATTATCCAGGGCAGTATCGCTACCGGAACCAACAACAATGCGTACAGAAACGACTGAAAACCGGTTGTCGGATCCTGCTGGCCGTTGCGGGTAGGCAACAGCTTGTATCCTGCCTTTGCGTAATCTTCAAAGCCCAACCAGCCAATAGACCAGAAGTGCGGAAACTGCCATAAAAACTGGATGGCAAAAAGCGTCAATCCCAACGGCGTAATCGCGCCTTGCGCCGCAGCACAGCCAATCAGGGTAGGCAGCGCGCCAGGAATAGCCCCAATGGTAACTGCTGCGGGAGAAATGCGCTTCATCGGCGTATAGACGAACGCATAACTCATCAGGGCAATCATCCCAAAAAAAGCAGTCCACGGATTAAAGAGCGCCAGCAACGTAATGCCAAACAAACTCATAAATCCGGCGCTCATCACCGCTTCCGACATTTTCATACGGCCTGCCGCTACAGGGCGGTCCGCAGTGCGTTTCATCAGACGGTCGTAGTCTTTTTCAAGTGCCTGGTTCAGCGCATTTGCCGCGCCAGTCACTAAAAAACCTCCAAGCGAAAGAATGCCCGCAGCTTTCCAGTCAATGTCGCCGGTTATGGAAATGAAATAGGCCATAACCGAAGAAAATACCACCGTCAATGTCAATCGAAACTTGATGAGCAGTTTATAATCGTGAACCTTTTGTCCAACGATATTGATCCAACTGACTGATGCAGTCTTCGTATTCACGTTCGCATGAGTTTGTACCGGCAACCGCAGTCACCGGGTCTTGATTCAGCAATTTGTACTGCCTGCACAAAAATTAATGATCTCCACCGTCTTTTTCGCCTTCCGACAACGGCTGTATTTGAGAAATAAATTCTTTCCCGTCTTTGCCATAGTCATACGGCCAGCGGTGTACGGTTGGAATATTGCCTTCCCAGTTGCCGTGGCCTGTATTGATTGGCGTCGTCCATTCCAGTGTGCTGGCGCCCCAGGGGTTTTTGGTAGTCATCTTCTTGCCTTTCCAGATGCTGTAGAAGAAGTTGATGACAAACAAAATCTGTAATGCGAACACAAAGACCGCTGCAATGGTAATGAATTTGTTCATCGTAGCGAACTGGCCGAACGATTCAAATACGTCGAATTTGTAGTAACGGCGTGGCACACCTGCCATGCCGAGGTAATGCATCGGCCAGAAGATGGCATACGCCCCCACAAGTGTTCCCCAGAAGTGGATGCGGCCTAAACTTTCGTTCATGAACCGGCCAAACATCTTGGGAAACCACTGGTAAACCCCGGCAAACATACCGAAGAAAGCGGCAATCCCCATTACGATGTGAAAGTGCGCAACCACAAAATAAGTATCGTGCAATTGAATATCTATGGCGGAGTTGCCGAGGAAAATCCCCGTTAAACCACCGGAAATGAACATCGAAACGAAGCCGATCGCGAATAAACTCGCCGCAGTGAACCGGACATTCCCGCCGTAGAGCGTAGCAATCCAGTTGAATACTTTCACCGCAGAAGGCACGGCGATGATCAGCGTAAAGACCACAAAGAAGTTGGAAATGAACGGATTTACACCCGACATAAACATGTGGTGAGCCCATACGATGAACGACAGAAAAGCAATAGCAAGAATAGAATACACCATCGCTTTATAGCCAAAAATTGGTTTGCGGGCGTGTACCGACAGAACTTCGGACACAAGCCCCATCGCAGGCAGGATGATGATGTAAACTTCGGGGTGCCCCAGGAACCAGAACAAGTGCTGGTAAAGAACCGGGCTTCCGCCGACATGGTCTAATGCCTGACCACCAATGAAAATTTCATTCAGGAAGAAGCTCGTGCCCAACCCCCGGTCGAATACCAGCAGGAAAAAACCGGAAGCCAGTACCGGGAACGAAAGGATGCCCAAAATAGCCGTTACAAAAAACGCCCAGATGGTCAGCGGCATCCGCCACATCGTCATGCCTTTCGTACGCAGGTTCAATACTGTAGTGACATAGTTGATCCCGCCAAGCAGTACGGAGACAACAAATAAAACCAAGCTGATGAGCCAAAGCGTCATACCTGCGCCAGAACCCGTAGAAGCCTGGGGCAGGGCGCTCAAAGGCGGATAGGCTGTCCAGCCGCCGGAGAAAGGCCCGGTGCTGAGGAACAGCGAAATGAACATAACCACCCCTGCGAGGAAAAAGAACCAGTAGGACAACATATTCAGGAAAGGCGAAGCCATATCCCGAGCCCCTACCTGTAAGGGAATCAACAAGTTACTAAAAGTTCCGCTCAGCCCGGCTGTGAGTACGAAAAAAACGATGATCGTACCGTGCATCGTCACCATAGCGTAGTAAAACTCCGGTGCAATGCTGCCCAGCCCCGCTTCGTTGAGGGTAATCCAACGTCCCAGAATGGGCTTCAACCAAGCCATGTCTTCTGCCGGAAACCCTAACTGAAGGCGGAAGATCAGCGACATCAAACCGCCGATAATGGCCCAAAACATCCCCGTAATCAGGAATTGACGGGCAATAATCTTGTGGTCCTGGCTAAAGATGTAGGTTGTGATGAAATTGGACTGATATTTATCGCCGTGGTGATGGTCATGAAAATGATCATCATACCCCTGCTCTTTAATCAGAATATCTTCCTCACTCATCGGATTGTTTGCTGTATGTGCCATGAGCTTGCCTGAATTTTGAACTTATACCCAATATAGGGCTGAATTGAGTACGATTACTGTGTCAATATTTTGAACTCGGTTCTCCGGTTTTTCTCCCGTCCGGCCTCTGTATCATTCGTATCGGCTGGTTGTGTTTGGCCATAACCTACTGCCTGAAGGCGACTGGCGGAAATGCCTTTGCCAACTAAGTAGTCTTTCACCGCTTTGGCCCGTTCAGATGACAGGGTCATATTTTGAGCTGCATCTCCGGTATTGTCCGTGTGTCCGCCTACCTCAATCGTCATATTGGGGTATTTGTTCAAACTTTCTGCTAAATTGTCTAATTCATAACGCGACAGTTCGGTCAGTTTTGCAGCGCCGGACTCAAAATACACATAATTCAACCGGAGTACCTTTTCTTTTGCATCTGTGGCGTCAATCGCTTTCTGAAGAGCGTCGCTGAATTCCATCTTGCGTTGCTTCACCTCAACATCGAGCAACTCGTTTTTGTATGGATCGTCATCCGTGCCCCGGATGGAGGACAAGAAGTAAGATTGCTGCTGGCTCAGCCAGGCGTTGTATTCCTCTTCTGAAACAATGCGCACCAGACGCCGCATACTGTAATGGCCGGTGCCGCAAAGTTCGGCGCAAGCCAACTCGTAGTTGAAGGTTTCCCACAACATCTTTTCCGGGTCATTCGGATCCGGAACCTGGTATTCAGGGTAGTTGCTCAGTTCCTGGCGGTATTCTTCCGTCGTTTTGGTTGGTGTGAAAATGAAGTAAGTCGGCATTCCGGGCACTGCATCCATTTTCACCCGGAAATGAGGCAGGTAGAAGTTGTGCAATACATCGCGGGCAGTGATCCGAACGCGCACTTTTTTATTCACCGGCAAAACCACTTCCGAAGGATGAAGGTCGTCAAGGTTTTTCTTGTCGGTCCAGTCCTGGCCAAGCGGGTTGGCGCCGCTGATCAGTTTATAATCGCGGGCGCCTAATTTGCCATCCGGGCCGGGATAGCGCAGGTGCCAGGCAAACTGGTAACCTGTGCCTTCTATTTCAATATGGTCTTCATCGGGACCAATATCCGCCATGACTTCATTCCAGGCATCCAGGCCGCCAACGACTAAAAAAGTCATCACCACAGCAGGTATTGCTGTCCAGATGATCTCAAGTTTGTTGTCGTGGGGCAGGTACAGAGGCTTGCGACCACGCACGCCACGGTATTTGAATGCGTAATAAAACAAGGCGATCTGCGTAATCACGAATACGATCCCCGTGAAGAAGAGCGTAATGTCGAAGAGACCGTCTAAGGTTTTTCCATGCGCCGACGCAGATTCATGCGGGCCGTAGCCCAGCATATAGTTTTTATAGTAGCCTGCGGAAACCACGCAAGCTACGAGGAAAACGATCATGAACACCAGCGAATAGTTCGCGTTGCGGCGGTTGACGATTTCCTGCATATCCTCCTCACCCCGGATCTTGGAGGCAAGTTCGGTTACCTTTCCAATCTGGATGGCAATGATTGCAATCAGTGCGATGCAGAGTATTGTTAAAAGAGCTGTCATTATTGCAAAGTTTATACCCTGTGGATACTTTGTTCTACAAATTTACTCCGATACAACAAAAACATCAGAGACTTGCTTTTACAAAAGGTTTGTTTAGAATAAATCTAAATAAATCTTACGTGTGATGTTGCAAACTCTCTGCGAGGTACGGGTCATTCACCGGTTGAAGCGGCGCTTTTGCCATCCTTGAAAAAACGAAATAGCCAAAAAAGGCTAAAAATCCGAGCATGGTACCTACCTCAAGCAACCCCGGAATGGTAAAACCCATCACAATCGAAGAAGCATGATGTCCTGCATCGTGCGCGCCTTCTGCTGCGCCGCCAGCATGAGCCAATGCTTCCTGAGCCGTATGATAAGCTCCCGGTTTGATCATTTGGAAGAAATCCCACCAGTGCCCAAAGAGTACAATAATGGAAGTCAGCACCAGCGTACCGTATTTGCGCTTTGTGTCGTTACGCATGAGGATGAGGAACGGCATCACAAAGTTCAGGATCAGGTTGCCGATGAACAGCACCCGGTAGTTGTCCATTCGTTCGCGATAATAGATCGTTTCTTCACCGACATTGGCATACCAAATGAGCATGTATTGTGAAAACCACAAATAAGTCCAGAAGATGCTGATGGCAAACATGTACTTACCTAAGTCATGGAGGTGCTCGGCAGTTACTTTTTCGAGGTACCCCTGCGATTTAAGGTAAATGATGGTCAGAATAGTAAGCGCAATAGCGGATACAAACCAGCTTGCCGCGGTATACCAGGCAAACAGCGTACTGTACCAGTGGGCATCCACCGACATCACCCATTGCCAGATGATCGCAGCACTGGAGAACCCGGCGATCGGAAGAAAAGCAGCCGACCATATCCGCATTCTGCGGTGGTGATCGTAATCTGGCGTTCCAAACCGGTCTTCGCTCAACGACAAGCTGCGCATTTTCCAGGCAAAGAAAATCCAGATGCCGACAATGATAAACGTACCGAAGGTGTACCAGCCCTTATTCAGAAAACTTGATTTTCCTGCAATAATGGAGTCGTACTCCGGATTGTTCGGGTCTATCAGTGTTGTATCGGCCCAATGGTAAAGATGGTGCCAATGTCCCCAGATTCCGATGGCCACAATGGCCATCATCACAAGGCCGGGAATCAGGAAAAGCGAATAAGCTTCGAATATCCGCTTGATTACGGTATACCATCCGGCCATAGCCGTTGTAAATGCCGTAATGATAAACAAAGAAATAAATCCAATCCCTGTGAAAAATACCGAATTGTGCAAAAAATTTGTCCAAAAGCGGGTATGCAGGGCATCGTCGTAGACGAACATGGTCAGCAGCAGGCACAAAGCGCCCAGCGCCATGAATCCGCCAAAAACCGTTTTTTGCTTTGATGTGAAAACGAACTGGTTCATCGTTACCCCTCGTTATGTGCCGATTGACAAAAAACCAACCGGTAAAATATTTTATGAATGCGCTTACTTTCTCGTTTGTTGCCTATTGATGGCTACCATCACTGGTAGTTTGTTGCTGCTCTTGCTTCGGGGCTGCATCGGGCGCCGGTTGGTTGTCCATCAGCGTTTGCGCAACCGGCCGCACCTGACTGGCCGGAATGCCATAAGCCGGGTTGAGCGTATTGGCGTTTTCGTCATACACCAACTTCTTCTCCTTAGCCTGCAGCGAGCGGATGTAGTGAATCACCTGCCAGCGCTCTTCGTACGACAACTTATCGGCGTACCCGCCCATTACGTTTTTACCGTAAATGATGCCGTGGTAGAACCGGCCATTGGAAGAATTCAGAAAAGTATCCAGCAGGAAGTTGGCCGGTGCTGCCGGGTAAACTGCCTTGACGTTTTCTTCACTCACCAAATAACCTAAGCCGTTTCCGGCAGCGCCGTGGCAAATACCACAGAAAATATCGTACAGTTCTTTGCCCTTAGCCAGCCCTTTAGCCGTGATCGGGAAAGGGTTGCCGATGATCTGTGCAGAAGCCCTGATGCGCTCTTCTTCGGTATCTTTATAGTAATACGGTACATTGCCATTGATGGGCACCGCAATCTCGTTGACACTTGTGCCACCACGCAGGTGCATCATCAGGTCAGCCTGAGCTGCGGGATCCTGCAAATAAGAAATGCCTGCATAACCTCGTGCAATGGTGCCATTCACCGGCAGCCGGGGATTAGAGAGGTCTTTGCGTTTGAACACGCTGGCATCATCCCAGGTATTGTAGTGATAGTAGCCATAGACATTGCTTTCGTAGGCAACGGAGTGCCCCATGTCCGGCATGTACTCACTTCCTGTATCGTTGTCCTGAGCAGGCGAGCAAGCGGAAAGTACCGCCGATGCCGCCAAGGCTAAGAAACATATCTTGATGTATCTCATCGTTTAATATTTAGGAGCGATGTGCTTATCAAAATCAATTAGATCGTCTTGGAATTCACTTCCGAAGCGCCGGTGCTGCTCAGGAAAGATTTCAGACGATCAACCTCCGCTTCTGAAGCGCCATTCGTTTGAAAGGCGATACAGAATTTATCATCCGTGATGCGGTCATCTAACGTCGGATTCGTCACACCGGGCGCCATTCCACAAATGGTGTAAAAAGTGACCACCATCCCGACAGAGGCGAACAAAACGGTTACCTCGAACGTAATCGGAATGAATGCCGGCACTGACCAGTATGGCTTACCGCCAAATATAATTGGCCAATCGCGGGTAAATACCCAGGTCATGAACAAAAAGGCGGTCAGGGTGCCGATGGCGCCGTAGACAAAACCAGCCTGATGGAGTCGGCTTTCGGAAAGCCCCAACAGCGGATCAAGCCCGTGTACCGGAAACGGCGAATAAACGTCCATGATCTCTAAATGGTCGTTTTTAGCCTGCCTGACAGCTTTCAGGAGAATTTCCTCATCATCATACAAGCCGTACAGCACTTCTTTATTTTGATCTTTCATTGTCGTTTGCTTGCGCTATATGGTGAATTAGTGATGTGTATCTGTTGACTTCGTTGTCGTTTCCTGTTCGTGGTGGTGGTGTTTCGCATTGGGGCCGATGTATTGATCCCCGGCTACTTTCAGAATGCTCTTAATTTCCGCAATGGCGACTACGGGCGCAACCCGTGCAAAAATCAGGAACAGCGTAAAGAACAGCCCCAGCGTGCCAACAAACAACCCGATTTCCACCCAGGTTGGCGTATAATAACTCCAGCTTGAAGGCAAATAATCGCGGGCCAGCGTAGTTGCAATGATTACAAAGCGCTCGAACCACATCCCGATGTTCACAAAAATGGACATCACGAAAGTCCAGAACAAACTGCGGCGCATTTTTTTGAACCAGAAGAGCTGCGGCGACAATACGTTACACGTCATCATCCCAACATAAGACCACCAGTATGGCCCAAGTACGCGGTTGGCAAACGCAAACTGCTCATAAACGTACCCGCTGTACCAGGCAATGAACAACTCCGTCAAATAAGCTACCCCAACAATAGTGCCCGTGAGCAGAATTACCTTGTTCATGCTTTCGATGTGCTGCAAGGTCACATATTCCTGCAATCCATGTACTTTCCGGGTAATCACCATGAGCGTTTGCACCATGGCAAAGCCGGAAAAAATGGCTCCTGCAACGAAATAGGGCGGGAAAATGGTGGTGTGCCAGCCCGGAATAACGGACGTCGCGAAGTCGAAAGATACGATGGTGTGCACAGAAAGTACCAGCGGTGTAGACAAACCTGCAAGTACAAGGGACAAGCTTTCCCAACGTTGCCAGTGCTTGGCAGAGCCCGTCCAGCCGAAAGAGAAGTAATTGTATATTTTGCGGCGCAATCCCGTAGCGCGGTCGCGCACCGTTGCTAAGTCGGGCACCAAACCCGTATACCAAAACAGCAGGGATACCGTGAAGTACGTCGAGATGGCAAATACGTCCCACAGCAGCGGCGAGTTGAAATTAACCCACAATGGCCCCCGCGTATTCGGATAAGGAAAAATGAAAAAGCCCAGCCAGAGGCGACCCATGTGAATCAGCGGGAACTGCCCCGCACACATGACCGCAAAGATCGTCATGGCTTCTGCCGCGCGGTTTACCCCGGTGCGCCAGCGTTGGCGGAACAACAGGAGGATCGCCGAAATCAAAGTTCCGGCGTGACCGATACCAACCCACCAAACGAAGTTGGTAATGTCCCAGCCCCAACCAATAGTCCGGTTCAAATCCCAGGAACCGATACCTACCCAGATCGTCCAGCCCACGCAAAAAATATACAGCGTCAGGCACGCGACCGCGACCATAAACGCGATAATCCAGGCCATGCTGGGCACCCGTTCCGTGGGTGCACAGATGTCTTCCGTGATCTGATGATAGGTTTTTCCACCTTCAATTAGTGGCTCCCGAATCGGAGAAACAGGTGCGCTCATATCAAGTTATTTACGATGACAGCCAAAAAGCTGCCCATGATTTCATGAATGTATCTTATGCGTCTAAAGCTTCGTTGCGATTGTTGACCCGGGCTGCGTAGAACACAGACGATTGCGTGTTCACTTCTTCCAGCACAAGGTAGTTCAGCGGGTTTTCAATGCGCTTGGAAACCATACTTTCTTTGTTGTTGCGGTCGCCGAAAACGATAGCGCCGGTCGGGCAAGCTGTTTGGCAGGCGCTTTTCACGTCGCCATCCACCAGTTTGCGGCCTTCGCGCTTCGCTGTCAGTTTGCCTTCCTGGATGCGCTGCACGCAGAAACTGCACTTTTCGATTACCCCGCGCGAGCGAACCGTTACATCCGGGTTCAGCACCATGCGCATCAGGTTGTCTGCTGCAAATGGCAGGTCTTCGCCGTTGACGTAGTTTTCGTTGATTCCGAAAAGGTCGGCGGTTGTATAATCTAACCAGTTGAAACGACGAACTTTGTACGGGCAGTTGTTGGCGCAGTAGCGCGTGCCGATACAACGGTTGTACGTCATCTGGTTTAAGCCTTCCGAACTGTGGTTTGTTGCGGCAACCGGGCATACGTTTTCGCATGGCGCGTTGTCGCAGTGCTGGCACATCATTGGTTGATAAACGACGTTCGGATTTTCGTAGTCGCCATAAAAATAGCGGTCAATCCGGATCCACGGCATTTCGTGGTGGCGGTGCACTTCGCGTTTGCCAACAACGGGCACGTTGTTTTCTGCCGTACACGCAACCTGACAAGCGCCGCAACCAGTGCAGGCATTCAGGTCAATATGCATGGCCCACCAATGCCCCTGCTCGTAAAATTCTTTTTTGTATTCTTCAAACGGATACAGCGTTTGCTCATTCAGGTGAGCTGCTTCTTCCCGTTTTTCCTTGATGTGTTCTACTAATCCTTCCAGCGTTTTGACGTTCCCCTGGTAAATGATGGAACGATTGGTCAATCCTCCCTGGAATCCGGAACCCAATGACATGATGGCTTTTTCATCCACATTCAATGGCTTGCCGGTTGCATCGTCTTTGACAAGCTCGCCATTGTCGCCGCGGGCGGTAACTCCCATCGTATGGTGGTACTGCACACAAGCGAACTCCTTGTCTTTGTCCACGGCGTTGGAAACGCTGACGGACGTTGCATAATACTGCGTATTGCCGTCGGCGTCTACACTCAGCCAGGGGTAAACGTTTACCCCGACCTTGTTGCCTAATGCGCGACCCATTTCGCCCGTTGCTCTGCGGCCATAACCAACCGCCAGCGATACCGAACCTTCCATTTGTCCGAACTGGCGGATGACCGTGCAAAGTTCTTTTTTGCCGTCCACCGTCACTTCTGCCTTGTCTGCTTCACTGTAAATTTCGTTGCCATTCAGGTTATTCAGCGAAGTGAAGTCATTATTGCCGTCCCACTTGACCGGAACTGCGAGGTAATTGCCCCAAACGCAGCGGGTCACCGGATCCGGCATTTCCTGCAACCAGGGGTTAGCCGCGTATTGGCCTGCGCCCATGTTCACCGTTTCAAAAAATGCAATTTCCAGTTCAGTAGCGGCAGGCTTGCGCACTTTGGCGGCAGCCGCGGCAACATCGCCGGAAAACGCTACCTGGATGTCTATTTGTGGCGCTGCGAAGACCCCGTCGTGCAAAGCGCTGTCCCAGAAAGCTTCGAACATAACAAAGCTCGACTGCTGACGCGAGATCGTATCTTTCCAGTTGTTTTTCAAAAATTCGAGGTAAGGTTGCTCCGCTGTCAAATCCAGCGTTTCGGCTGCTGCCCAGCGCAACAGGCTTTCTTCAGCCTGGCGGGTGCCCGGCCGGCCCAGCGCTGCGAACAAAGGCGCAATCGTAGGCTGAATCAGGCTGTAATGCCCGCGTTTTGCTTCCGCATCGCTCCAGCTTTCGAGGTAGTGGTGCGTGGGCGTCACGTAGTCGCAAAGCAGCGCCGTTTCATTGGCTACGCCGGCGAAAGAAACCTTCAGGCCAACTTTGGCCAAGCCGTTTTTAAACTGTTCTGCATCCGGCAGGTCGTAGGCCGGATTGGCGCCGTCCATGACGAACAGGGCATTTACGCTGCCTGCATTCATCTCGCGAACGAGTGTGCGCACGTCGCGATCCATCCCCTGGCGCTGCAAAGAAGCATCGTTGAAGGTGATGGTGTTGCCGTAGTTGCCCAGCAGGTTGTTGATGGCGTTGATGAGGATCTGTTCGCCCTGGTTGTTGGAACCGGAAACGACCAGCGAACTGCCGCCGGCAGCAAGCAATTCTTTGGCAACTTCCTTGATTTTAGTTGTTTTTTTAGCGTCCAACTGCGGGCCGGTTACCCGGGCAGCATTGCTGGCAGCCGCGATTTCGTTGTACAACGCGACGATGGCAGCACCCTGCTCCGAAGGCTTCACCAAAATCCGATTGTCGGCGTTCGAGCCGGTGAGGCTCATGTGGCTTTCAACCTGGATGTGGCGGGAAATATCTGCTTTCAGAATGTCCGGAATGCGGCGTCCCTGAACGTACTGCGCAGCAAATTCAATCGGCGAAATCCACGTGCCCAGAAAATCCGCGTCAAAGCTGACGATGACCCGGGCGCGATCGAAGTGGTAACCGGGAATAACCGCCTGCGCAAAACACGCCTGGTTGGCTTCCAGGATGGCCGAACTCGAAACCGGGTCGTACATGACCACCTTCGTGTTCGGGAATTTTGTGGTGAAATCGGCGATGGCCTTTTTCGTAGTTGGGCTGAGGATCGTATTGGCAAGAATACGAATATTGGCATCCGGTTTGAGTTTGCCGGAAATTTCTTTGTCAATTTGCTCCCAGGACGGCCCGGCTTCGCGCTTGTTGCGCGGGCGGTCGAGCTTGCCTTCTTTCACCAGATAAGGCCCGTCAAGACGGCTGGTGTCGTAAAGGCTCAGCACGCTGGCCTGCGCACGCGCACTGGTGCCGCCCATGGTCACCTTCGAAAGGCTGTTGCCTTCGATTTTGATCGGACGCCCTTCACGGGTTTTGACCAATACCGCGCAGTAATCGCCGCCCTGAACGAAGCTGGAAGCGTAATACGTGGCTATGCCGGGAACGATGGTGTCAGGCTTGACCACATACGGAATCGCCTTTTTCACCGGAATTTCGCAGCTTGCCGCAATCGTAGCGGCGCCAATACCAAATCCGAGGTATTTCAGGAAATCCCGGCGGCTGCTTTCCGTAGAAAGTGCGCTTTCTTCCGACAATTGCTCAATGAGGGGGAGCTCAACAAACTCCGAATTGCTGACTTGTTGAAACGCGGGATCGTTTTGCAGGTGTTCAACCCCGATCCAAACTGCTTTATTTTGATCTTTCATTTCAAGAATTTGCTCGAATGAAACAAGTTTAAAGTGGTGTGTCTGCGCCTATTATTTAATAGTGACACTTCTGGCATTCCAGACCGCCAATTTCCTCTACCGTTACCTTGGAGCGTTCGCCTTTGGCGATCTCTTCATGGAAGCGGGTATATGTTTTGTAGTATTCATTGTCGGCGAATTTCACTTCCGTCTGGCGGTGACAGTTCACGCACCAGCCCATGGAAAGCGGCATGGCCTGCTGTACAACTTCCATTTCTTCCACTTTTCCGTGGCAGGTCTGGCAGGCTACTTTGCCCACCGCAACGTGCTGTGCGTGGTTGAAATAAGCGTGGTCGGGCAGGTTGTGAATGCGCACCCATTCGATCGGGCCGTATATTTTGTCATCGCCGGTTTCTTCATCGGTCAATGCATCCACCAGCGCTTCCCACTGTTTTTTGACTAAGTTTTCACCCGTTATATCCAATGAACCTTTCTCCTTAATATAGGTATCGGCCATCCAGCCTTTGTAAATCTTTTCGATTTCGGCCTCGCTCATCTTATCATAGCCTTCGATGTATTTGTCCGTGGCCGGGTTGTAACCAACCGAAGCGAAAATTTTGGTCAACTCGGCAGTGCCGTATTGCGAACCAACTTTCACAGCCTTGTGGCAATTCATACAGGTATTGGCAGCAGGAATGACCGATTGTTTGCTCCGGCGGGCGCCGTCGTGGCAGTACTGGCAGTCAATTTTTTGAATGCCGGCGTGCGTGGCATGAGAAAACTTGATGGGTTGCTCCGGTGCGTAGCCTTGCTGGCGCCCCAGCTTGATGGCGCGGTTCACGGTGGTGTAGCCGCCAAGTACGACGAGTGCGAAGATGACGAATGCAACCACGGTTTTGCTGGTGAGCAATTCCACCAGCGTCTGCCGCCGGGCAGGTGCATTGCCTTCCCGAACCTGAATCATATAATTCAGGTTGGAAACGATGCGCGCCAGAACGACGGCTAAGAAAGCGAGAATGATCGCCATGATGATGAAAAGGCCCGTGTTGTCGGGTTTTTCAACCTTACCCACTACTTCGACAGTAGTGGCCGGAGCAGCCCCCGGACAATTTCCCGCAGATGTACATTTGACATAAGCCAGAATGTTGTCAATCTGGACATCGGTCAGTTGCGGGAATGGCGTCATGACGTTGGGCTTGAACTGACTCCAAAGCTCAACGGCACGTGGGTGTCCGGCGTTGATCATCGCTGAAGAATTGCGTACCCAATTGTAGAGATCTTCTTTCGGATAAGCAGCCCAACGCTCTTCGGAGCCGCCTAACGCCGGACCCGTCATATCGTCTTTCATGTTCTTGTTATGGCAGGATCCGCAGTTGTTTTGGAACAACTGTTTGCCTTCCTTGATGGCTGCTTCATCCTGCGCCTGCGCGCTGAAAGAGCAAGCAATCAGGAGCAACAAGGTAAGAATGCTAAATTTCAAATATGAGTATCTCATTCCAGAGACGTTTTATAGCGTAAAAATTATGTCAAAAAGGCGTTTTTCGCTGTTTGTGCGCAAAGATATAACTCGGTTAAACTTTTTAACAAAAAAACATGGTTTGTGGTATTTATTTAGATTCCATCTAAACTGAAGTGGTGTAAAACACTTACTTCGTGCCGCAATTATACAAGTTTTTCTACCTTAGCGCGCCTTTATTAAATTCTGAACAAAATGTTAATTAATCTGCTCCTCTTTGCTGTTGGCCTTGCTTTGGTTGTCTTCAGCGCCCATTGGCTCGTAGACGGCGCTTCTTCAATAGCGCGCCGTATGCGCATTCCCGACATCGTGATTGGCCTGACGATTGTTGCTTTTGGTACTTCGGCTCCCGAAATGGTCGTTTCGGTCATTTCTGCGCTCAACGGGCAGTCGGATGTCGCCATTGGCAACGTCATTGGCAGTAATATCTTCAATACACTGGGTATTCTGGGCATCTGTGCCATCATCTACCCGCTAACTATTCAAAAAAATACTATTTGGAAAGAAGTGCCGCTGAGTTTGCTCGCGGCCATCATTGCCTTGGTTGTGGCTAATGATATGCTTTTTGACAATTCGGGCAACAACATCATCACCCGCGGAGACGGGATTGTGCTGCTGAGTTTTTTTGCTATCTATATGTATTATACATTCGGAGTAGCGAAGTCTACGGACATGTCTGACGTAAAAAGTTCTGAAAAACAAAAAAATTACGCACCCTGGCTTGCTGCAATTATGGTGATTGGCGGGATTGCCGGTCTAACCTTCGGCGGAAAAATTACCGTTGAAAATGCAGTGATGATGGCCCGGAACTTAGGCGTCAGCGATTCTGTCATTGGTTTGACGCTGGTGGCTATTGGCACTTCCCTCCCGGAATTGGCCACGTCTGTTGTCGCCACCATGAAACGCAACTCCGACATTGCTTTGGGCAACGTGGTCGGTTCCAATATCTTCAATGTCTTTTTTATCCTCGGTGTCAGCTCTACTATCAGTCCATTAGCGCCAGGCGGTATCACCGTAACAGACTTCTTAGTCTGCATCGGCGCCAGCGTCATCTTATTTGTATCCTGCTTTGTACTCCGCCCCATGCGCATCTACCGCATTGAAGGCTGGACGATGGTGTTGATGTATGTGGGGTATACGACGTGGTTGATTGTGAATTCCGCCCCCTAACCCCCGGAAGGGGAACCAAGGTTAAAGGAGAAAGGCTAAAGGTTAAAAGAGGATACGTAATACGATCAGGAAACCTAATCTTACTTTAACCTTTAACTTTGACATACTTTAACCTTGAAACAATGCTAATAAGTTTATTGCTTTTTGCGCTGGGACTTGTAATCGTTTCTTTCAGCGCGGGCCGAATGGTAGATGGCGCTTCTTCCCTGGCCAAACGCATGAATATTCCCGACATCGTCATTGGATTAACCATCGTTGCGCTGGGAACTTCCGCTCCGGAATTGGTTATTTCCATTGTTTCGGCACTTGACGGCAAAGGGGATTTGGCCGTTGGGAATGTTGTTGGCAGCAATATCTTCAACATTCTCGTCATTTTGGGCATCTCCGCAACGATTTATCCGCTGACCCTCCAGCGCAATACCATCTGGAAAGAGATTCCCCTGAGCCTGCTGGCAGCTATTATCGTTTTCGTCATGGCCGGGGATATGTTCATAGATGGCAGCGGACAAAATCAGATCCAGCGCAGCGACGGCATTGTGCTGTTGGGGTTTTTCGCCATCTATTTATACTACACGTTCAGCATCGCAAAAAAAGGCCAACATAACAGCGAAGAAGGCCAATATAAAAGCTACCCGGTCTGGCTCTCTCTACTAATGGTCATCGGAGGCATCGTAGGGCTGACGCTCGGCGGCAAGATCATGGTAGACAATGCTGTGAACATCGCCAAAACGCTCGGCATCAGTGATTCTGTAATCGCGCTGACGCTTGTGGCAGCCGGCACTTCCATTCCTGAATTGGCCACTTCTATCGCCGCCGCGATGAAACGCAATGCCGACATTGCCATTGGCAACATCATCGGCTCCAACATCTTTAATGTTTTTCTCATCCTGGGCATGAGCGCCACGATTTCCCCACTTTACCCGAAAGGTTTGACGATGCTGGATTTCAGTGTCTGCATCGGCGCCAGTGTGCTCCTATTCGTCTCTTGTTTTGTTCTTCGCCCAATGACGCTTTACCGCATTGAAGGCTGGACGATGCTGCTGTTGTACGTAGGGTATACGGTGTGGCTGATTGGGCATTCCGCCTCTTAACCCCCGAAGGGGAATCAAGGTTAAAGGAGAAAGGCTAAAGTTTAAAAAGGGATACGTAATACGATCAGGGAAACGTAATCCTTACTTTAACCTTTAACCTTGATTTACTTTAACCTTGACTTATTCAACCCGGTAAGCAAACCGAACCAAAACCGCCGGCGCTTCTTTGCCTTCGCTACTGAGGTAGAGGTCGCCGTTTTGGTCAAAACACAGGCCTTCGGGTTGTTGCAGCAGGCTCTTGTCTATTTTTGCGATGTGCAACAATGCGCCGTTGCGATCGAGTATGAGCAGCAGCCGGCCTCCGGAGGAACAGATATAAAGGTGTCCGGTTAACGGGTGTACCGCAATGGCGGAGGGTGTGAGTGGAAAAGCATCCTTTTTTTCTTTGGAAAAGTATTCCGCGATTTTAGCGGTAGCCGGATCGTTAGCCGCTGCCGTCAGCCAGGCTTGCACATCAGACTGCCGGATGCGAAAAACCGGCGTTTCAGACATGGTTTTCGAATCGGGATCAAACGCATACACATTGCGCTCCAGCGCATCGGACGCAGTGGCGCCAGCCGGCGCTTTGCAGGCAACCAACAGTCGTTTATTGACGGCGTCGTAGGCTAAGCCTTCCACGTCAGCGGTGGTGTTGTTCAGGTGTGTATTGAATTTTTCAACGGCCTGATTGCTTTCACCGGCATTCCGAATCTGATAAAGGGTGCCGGATGCTTTCACCACATACAGGGCGTCGGGCGTCATTTCAATGCCTTCGTAATCCCCTTCTTTCCAAAAATCCGATTTTCGGACTACGGCGCCGGTATGTTTGTCAATCCAGTAAATTACCCCGGTCTCGTCCTGCACGGCCAGCAGGAAATTGCCATCGGCAGAAAGGCTGAGTCCGGAGATTTCCAGCAATTCGGATGGCAGCGGCCAGTTTGCTGTCGGGCTGCTCAGGTCATAGGAAAGTTTGAAGTCCATCCACTGCGCACTTAATCGCCCCTGTGCTGTCGTATCGTGGGGGACTTTAGCGTTGCAACCCACAGAAAGCAACAATAAAAAGATTCCTGAAAAAAAATTTGAAACCATCTGAAACATTTTGAAGGCCGTTCCGTAAGATAAGCTACCAAACCAACCGGTTCAATGAATTGAGCTAAAATACAACATTGGCGCAAGTCCCTCCCGCGCCGCTTTAAGTATGCACTTTGATAACAACGCAATTGACAAACTTTTTCGTGCCGCAAGCGAGGATGTAAGCCCTTATTGTCGTAATTTGCTGCGAAAAAATTTCCGGCCACGAATGTTTGTTTTATAAAAGTGAGTCTAACGCACGTTAGCTATATCAAATTCATTAATTCATTAATTTTTTTAAAACTTTATGCGAATGAAGGCACTTAACTCTGGTAAGGTCTGGTTTGCGGCAGTACTGGCCATCTTCTCGATGAGCTTTGCGTATGCCCAACCGGCCAACGACGCTTGTAGCGGCGCAATCGCCATTACCTGCGGTCAAACAATCACCGCCAGCAACACTACTGCAACGAACGATGTCGTACCCGCCAACGGGCTTTCTGCTCCCCGCAAAGGTGTGTGGTACACAATTACAGGAACAGGTGGTATGATCACGCTCAGCACATGCAGCGCTACGACCAACTTCGACACGCAAATTTCCGTGTACACAGGCACCTGCGCTGCACTGGCTTTTGTTGCTTCCAACGACAACGCCGCAGGTTGCGCTAACTTCTTTGGCCGTTTGTCTACGGTGAGCTTTAACTCCACGTTCGGCACCACTTACAGCATCATGGTTTCCGGCAAACTGAGCGCTTCCGGCACCTTTACCCTGGCAGCAACTTGTGCAGTAGTGGCGCCACCAAACGATGAGTGCGCTGGAGCATTCAGCCTTACAGTAGGCACGACCTGCAGCTTCACTGAGTACACCAATGTTGGTGCTACGGCATCTGCAGGCGCTCCTGCTCCCGGCTGTTCCCTCTATTCAGGCGGCGATGTCTGGTTCAAAGCTGTTGTGCCAGCTAACGGCCGGCTCATTCTGGATTCCCAGACTGGCGGCATCACCGATGCCGGTATGGCGCTTTACTCCGGCACTTGCGACGCGTTGACCTTAGTTGAATGCGACGATGACGACAGTGCTAATGGTTTTATGCCTTTCATTGACCGTACTGGTTTGACGCCTGGTTCTACCGTTTACATCCGGATGTGGGAATATGGCAACAATGCTTTTGGTACGTTCAGTATTTGTGCTTATTCGCCAACGGCATTGGCAAACGACAATTGCCCAGGCGCAATCACACTGACGCCAGGTGCAACTTGCGTAACGACTGCAGGAACAACGGTTAACGCTACGCAGTCTATTCCAACAATTCTTTGCAATGGCTTTACGGCTACTACTGCTTTGGATGTTTGGTATAAATTTACAGCTACACAAGCTAACCATGTAGTGATTGTAGATGGCGGTACAGACTTTGATGCTGTCGTAGACATACGCAGTGGCGCTTGTGACGGTGCCAACATTGCTTGCGCCGATGGTAATTTCGCTGGTGACACCGAAGTAGCTAACCTGACTTCTCTTACTCCGGGTCAGACCTACTTAGTTCGCGTGTACGATTATTCCGGTACCGCCACCTTCACCATCTGTGTAACCAACGGCGCTACCAGCCTCGTGGATGGCAGCAATGGCGTTGCTACTTTGGCACAAAATCCTGACCACCTCGAAGTAGGCAATATCTACCCGAACCCGGCTCAGTTTGGCCAGGCATTCTTGGACATCGCTACGCCGGAAGAAGCAGTTGCTTCTATCCAACTGTTCGACCAGGCAGGCCGCATGGTTCGCAACATGGAAACGGAACTGTACTCAGGTGTGAACAAAGTTGAACTGAACGTCAACAACTTGGCTCAGGGTACTTATTTCGCTGCTGTTCGGGTGAACAACGAAGTTTTCCGCAAAAAACTGATCGTGGTTCAGCCATAAGCATCAGACAGTTTACGATACTGTATCATCAGAACTAATAAGATCGGGGCGATGCCGGAAGGTGTCGCCCCGTTTTTTTTATTGATGATTAATAATGGACACGCCCCAAAAACATGGAATAATACAGCATTCTACATCATCAATCATCATTGATCAATCATCTATCATCAATTGTAATTATTCACAATAGGTACATAAGATTTATAAATAAGGGCCTGCCAAACGAAACTTTTTAAAGAAGGCGCCGTAGGCAGGTCTAAAAAAGACCTTACAAAGAAAACCTTAAAAACCAGAAAAAAGCCAGGAAATCGCTTTTTATATTAATTTTTTAAAAATGAGTTAAAAAATATTTTGCATTTCTGCCAAGCCTTCTTATTTTTATCTACAACGACCGAATTAGTGCGCTCCAATTAGAAAATGGTACACAACCGCGCACTGAACAAACAAAAATAGTGGCGCCGATCTCAGCGATGCACTTCGAAAACGACGCTAATAACAAATCCTCTCCTATGCGAAAAGATTCTTTCGCATAGCAATGCCGGCATCCGGCATCCCCCTGTTTTGAGTTGAATAAGATTCAACAAACATCGGTATTTGTACTACCGGTATCCGGCTTTGGTATTGATTTATTTTCACATCATAAAAATGTATTACGAATGAAAGTACTTAACTCTGGTAAAACTCTGATTGTAGCCGCATTGGCCATCTTTTCGATGAGCTTTGCGTATGCCCAACCGGCCAACGACGCTTGTAGCGGCGCAATCGCCATCACCTGCGGTCAAACAATTACCGCCAGCAACGCTACCGCAACCAACGATGTCGTACCTGCCTGAGGACTTTCTGCTCCCCGCAAAGGCGTTTGGTACACGATTACAGGAACAGGGGGTTTGATCACGCTCAGCACATGCAGCGCTACGACCAACTTCGACACGCAAATCTCGGTCTACTCCGGTGCTTGTGGCGGACTCACCTGCGTGGCTTCTAACGACAACGACGCAAGTTGCGGTTCTTTCTTTGGCCGTTTGTCTAAGGTGAGCTTCACCTCTACGGCCGGCACGGTTTACCGCATCATGGTTACCGGCAAACTGAGCGCTTCCGGCACCTTTACGCTGGCGGCAACCTGTGCAATAGTGAACGATGACTGCTCAAACCCAACGCTGGTTACTTGCGGCTCTACCACTACCGGCACTACGGTAGGTGCCAGCACGGAAAGCCCGGGTACGTGCGGAACTACCTTATCTGATGCTGCCCCTGGCTTGTGGTACCGCGTAGTAGGCAATGGCGGTATGATCACAGCAAGCCTTTGCGGCTCTGCTTTTGACACTAAGATTGGCGTATTCACCGGTACTTGCGGCGCGTTGACCTGCGTAACGGGCAATGATGACTCTGACGAATGTGGCGATTTCTCTTTGCAGTCGCAGGTAGTGTTCCCTTCCACTGCCGGTACGTCATACCTGATTCTGGTAAAAGGATTCCTCTCAAACGCAGGCAACTTCACCTTGACCGTAACTTGCGGCGCGCCGCCGACGGGCGCTTGCGATTGCTCTAATGACACAGAATTCCTGACCGTGACGGCGCCTTCTACGCCCACACCATTGGCTATCAGCACCTGTACTTACGCAGGCGAATACAATACCATCAATAGTGCGGTGTCGGGCAGTACTTATGTTGTGACCAGCTCTATCGCTACAGATCATCTGACGGTACGTCAGGGAACGCCAGGCGGCGCGGTATTGGCCTGCGGTCCTACCCCGCTGACGGTTACGGCTACTGCTAACGGCCCGATCTATCTGCACGTAAATACGAATAGTGCCTGTGGCACTGAAAGTTTATGCCGCGGTACAACGATCACTTGTACTTCCTGCGCAGCTCCGGTAGCTCCGGCTAACAACGAATGCGCTGCCGCTACTACACTGACGCCGGGTGCAACCTGTGTGACCACGGCCGGAACAACCACGGCCGCTACGCAGTCTATTCCGGCAATTACCTGCGCTGGGTTTACTTCTGACGACGCATTCGATGTATGGTACAAATTTACGGCAACGCAAGCTACTCACGCAGTAGTAGTTGACGCTACCTTTGACGCCGTCATAGATGTACGCAGCGGCGCTTGCACCGGCACCAATATTGCCTGTGCAGATGATAACTTCTTAGCCGGAGTTGAATCTGTTGT
>Ga0209573_1002640_pt1 | contig 22144 bp, 17 predicted proteins | sample TNRBio252014_DNA_FD_185870 | JGI IMG/M metagenome (GOLD analysis project Ga0209573, IMG submission 185870) | Wastewater treatment Type I Accumulibacter community from EBPR Bioreactor in Madison, WI, USA - TNR Reactor_6/25/2014_ DNA (SPAdes)... | ecosystem: Engineered > Bioreactor > EBPR >...
GCAACACGAACGCGAACTTCATCGCAGCGGAGGTCGGCTTCCGCTCCTGGATGCGGAATGGGGTCACCTTCACGGGCAATAGCGATCAGAGCTACATCGGTGCGAAGTACGGTGTGAACGAGTCGGGTGCACAGCTTGCGGACGTTACGGACATGGTGTTGCAGTGGAGCAACGACGTTCCTGGGGAGTATGGCCCCGACCGGCTGCGTTTCCTGTATACGGCGGACCGGGTGGTTGGTAGCACACACGGGAGCAACAGCGAGGAAGGTCTGGAGGCCATGCGCTTCACGCCCATCGATAATGCCACGATCAATGCGGGTCTGGGCGATTTCCACCGAGGCAACATCCTGGATCCGGTGAACGTGAACGAACCCACCGAGCGGCTGGATATCCTCAATGGCAAGGTGCGTATCCGCCAACTCCCCAGCGATCCGGTGAGCGCCAGTACCGAATACGTAACGGTGAATACGCTCACCGGGGTCTTGGAGCACCGGCCATTGACCAACCTGCCGGACAACTGCGAATGGACGATGAACCCCAGTGGGGCGGATCATGTGTACACGGCTTTCGGTCCTGCGACCTCCGGTTGCCCCGATGAGGATGAGGCGGTGGGGGTCGGCTACGACCTTTCGTCGGCCACACCACCTGGCAAGCTATCGTTGTATACCGCACAATTCGATCGCGGTGTGGATGTGGAGGTGGCTCGCACGGCCACCGAGCTCCGCGGGATGAACGTGTATGCCGTAGGTGCAACGGATTACAACTACGGCCTGTACGCCGAAGTGAAGGGTGCAGCGCGGACCCGTGGGGTGTACGGCGAAAGCAGCAATGCGGGCTATTTCGGCATCGGAGGGCTATTCGTAAGCCGGGATGAATCGGATTATGCCGTAGGTGCGCAGGGCCACGTGGTTGCTGGTAACAAAGAGGCGTTCGGTGTATGGGGTACCTGCGTATCGGATGGGAAATTGAACGTGGGGGTGCGTGGTCAGAACAACTCGACCAACACATACGGTACCCACTACATCGGCGTACAAGGGGTGTCCACGGTCACGCCGTCCGCCGCCCAGCGATCCATCGGCGTCCACGGCCAAGCACCCGTGGCAACGGATAGTTGGGGCGTGTATTGCGATGGGAAGCAATACAGTTCAGCCGGTGGCACGCTGTGGACCATCCCTTCGGACCAAACGTTGAAGACCGACATCGAGCCCTTGGAAGGCGCCTTGGAACAGATCATTCAGCTTCAACCCAAACGTTATCGGTACCGTACGGAAGAGTTCCCATACGCCCAGCTGGCCCAAGGCGAACAGTACGGCCTGTTGGCTCAGGAGTTGGAAACGGTGTTCCCGCACATGGTGAGCGACGCGTATTGGCCAGCGGTGGTGGATAGCACGGGAGCCGAATTGCAAGCCGCCCGCACGGTGAAGGTGGTGAACCTGAGCGACATGATCCCCTTGTTGATCGCCGGGATGATCGAACAGGAGGCCAAGGTGAGCAGCCAAGTAGCGGCAATGGAAGAATTACGCGCACAAATGGCGGAGATGCAAACGGCCCTCGTCGCCTGCTGCGCCAACCCCGATGGTGCCCGTCTGCTCGATCAAGGATCGACCCGACCAACGGAACTGGAAGGAAGCGGCCCCGACAGCGAAAAGCTTCGCATCCAGCCCAACCCCTTCAACGAGCACACCACGGTGTTCTACACCCTGGATCGAGGAGGGCGCACGCAGCTCATCGCCAACAGCGCCGACGGCCGCGACCTGCGCGTGTTGCAAGAGGCCACCTTGGAGGCCGGTAGTTACCAGTACGAATGGAACACGGCCGATCTGGCGCCGGGCCTGTACTACGTAACGCTACTGCTGGATGGGCATCCCGTGGTGAAGAAGGCCGTGAAGGTGGGGCGGTAGGGAACAGTTGAGCGCATCGGAACACGTGCGGCTCCGCCATTGGTCGGGACTGCACGTGTTCGCCCCGGATCGGTCACCGACCCTCGCGCTTCCGCCGCTTCCGCTCCGCGGCGATCAAACCCAGTTCACGCCCCGTTTGCCCACGGGCACTGGTGTTCTCCTCGGCCCGCCGGATCAGGTAGGGCAACACCTGTCGCACCGGACCGTAAGGCACGTACTTCACTACGTTGTAGCCAGCCGCCGCCATGTTGTAGCTGATGTTGTCGCTCATGCCCAGCAACTGGGAGAACCACACCCGCTTGTCATCACGCGGCAGGCCCTTTTCGTGCATCAGCCGGGCCATGAGCAGGGTGCTCTGTTCGTTGTGGGTGCCCACGCACACCGCGAATCGATCGAAGTGTTCCGCGCAGAAACGAAGGCATGCATCATAGTCGCGGTCCGTCGCGGCCTTGTCCGCATGGATGGGGGAGGGATATCCCTGTTCCAGTGCCCGCTCCCGTTCCTTCTCCATGTAGGCCCCACGCACCAGCTTCACCCCGATGTGGTAGCCCCCCGCCACGGCCTTGGCATGACTGGCCTTGAGGAAGGCGTACCGATCGTGCCTGTATAATTGCAGGGTGTTGAAGATGATCGGTTTCTCCTTGTTGAACCGGGCCATCATCGTTTCGACCATGTCGTCAATGGCCGGTTGCATCCAGCTTTCCTCCGCGTCGATCAACAAAGGCACGTCGGCCTTGGCGGCCGCAGCGCAGAGCTTCTCCACGCGGCCCAGTACCAAAGCCCATTCCCGCCGGTCCTCCTCGCTCAGCACTTTCCCAGCGCTCACATCGGTGAGTAGTTGCACGGGCGAAAGCCCCGTCGGCTTGAATACGCTGAACGGTACGTCCTTCCGCGTTCGTGCCGCTTCGATCGTGCGCAGGATCTCGGCGGTGGCGTGGTCCAGCGCCTCATCGTCCTCCTGCCCCTCCACGCTGTGGTCCAGGATCGTGCCCACGCCACTTTTCCCCATGCGCGCCGCCGTACGCAAACTCTCCTCGATGGTCTCGCCACCACAGAATTGTTCGAAGATGGTGGCCTTGATCAATCCTTTCACCGGCAAATGCAGCCAGAGGGCCGCCTTGCTCAAGGTGCTGCCAATGGTGGTGAGCGTGGGGTTCCCGATGATGCGGAAGAGCCAGTACGCCTGCCAAAGGTCCCGGTCGCTCCTATTGGCGAAGGCGGTCCGGGTATCGCCCAGATCGGGCTGTTCGGTGTGCGGGGTGGTGGCGGTGGCTTGCACGGTGGGTGGAACCTTCTTTCCTTTGGTAAGCGGTGAAGGCCGCCAAATCTAACATGGGCACCACACCCACGGAGGTGACGGAGATCAGTGCAGGTGGACACCCGGTGGTGCTCGGTCGGGACGCCCTGCGCAGCCTGGACCGCCGTTCAGGCCAGGAGGAGTTCAGCACCGCCTTCATCCTGGGCGACGAGAATACGTTGCGCCATTGCCTGCCCGAATTGTTGGCCCATGTACCGCGCTTGCGCGATGCCCGCACCATGGCCATACCGCCCGGAGAGCGTTCCAAGGACATCGCCGTGTGTACCGATATCTGGCGACACCTGGCCGCCGAGGCCGCGGACCGCGAGGCCGTGTTGATCTGCCTGGGCGGCGGCGTGGTCACCGATCTGGGTGGTTTCGTGGCCGCCACCTACAAACGGGGGGTGCGCTGCGTGCATGTGCCCACTTCGCTCATGGGCATGGTGGATGCGGCCATCGGTGGCAAGACCGGCGTTGATCTCGGTGGGGTGAAGAACCTCGTGGGCGCATTCCACGATCCACTGGCCGTATACATCCACCTGCCCTTCCTCAAGAGTTTGGGCAAACGCGAGCTGCTGAACGGGCTGGCAGAGATGTTGAAACATGGCCTGGTACGCGATGCGGAACTATGGAATGCCATTGGCGATGCCGCCTTGCACGACATCAACGCCCTCACACCACTGGTGGAACGCTCCGCAGCGATCAAGGCGGAAGTGGTGCGTGCCGATCCCCGGGAATCGGGCCTGCGCCGGGTGCTCAATTTCGGCCACACCATCGGCCATGGCATCGAGGCGCATTCCTGGGAGAGCCCCCAGCGCGCACTCTTGCATGGTGAGGCCGTGGCCATCGGCATGATCTGCGAAGCCTGGCTCAGTTGGCGCCTGGACCTGCTGGCACGCGATCACTACGACCGCATCGCCCAACAGCTGTGCGCATTGTACAAGCCCTACCGCTTCGATCAGGCCGACGATCACCGCTTGCTCGAATTGATGCGCAACGACAAGAAGAACAGTGGCGGGCGCTTCCGCTTCACCTTGCTCACCGCCATCGGGAACGCGCGTACCGATGTGCATGTGACCGCCGCACAGGTGCAGGAGGCGCTGGAGCACTACCGGCTGCTGGTGCGCACCTGACCACCATGCGCGACCGACCATGCCGGACGACCTGGACTCCGGTGCATCACCTGCGTCATCCATGGTCCGTTGTTCACACGCTTCCCGGACCGACCCCGCACCACCCGCTTCCGTAGAGGAACTTCGCCACATGTCCGCGTTGACCATCCGAAGGCCACAAGGCCCCTTGCACGCCACCATCGATCTGCCCCGATCCAAGAGCGTGAGCAACCGGGCCCTGTTGATCGCTTCACTGCTCGGCGACCTTTCCCTGGTCTCCCACTTGAGCGATGGCGAGGATACCCGGGCGATGCTCGAACTCCTGCGCGACCGTCCCCGCATCATGGACTGCGGGGCGGGAGGTACCACCTTCCGTTTCCTGCTGGCCTGGGCCAGCGTGCAGCGAGGAGAGGAGCATGTGATCAGCGGGATCCCCCGGCTATTGCAGCGCCCACATGGCGATCTGGTGCAGGCCCTGCGCACCCTCGGCGCGGATATCGACCAGGTGGCCAATGGTTACCGGGTGCGGGGGAAGAAGCTCACCGGCGAACGGGTCCACTTCGATTCGCCGATCAGTAGCCAGTACCTGAGCGCACTACTGCTCATCGCACCCTTGCTCCCGAACGGCTTGGAGCTGAAATGGACCGGTACACGCCTGAGTGAGCCCTTCGTGAGCATGACCCTCAAGATGTTGGATCACTTCGGTGTGCGCCCCAGCTTGACCATGGATGGGGTGATGGTACCTCCGGGCACCTACCAGAAGCGTGCCTACGAAGTACCCCGCGACTGGAGCAGTGCCGCGTTCTGGTTCGAGCAGGTGGCCTTGGATACCGGTGCCTCCGTGCTGCTCACGGGTCTGCAGAAGGATACCTTGCAGGGAGACCGTGAGGCCGTTGATCTCTGGTCGAGCTGGGTGCGGGCCACACCGGAACCGGAAGGTCTCCGGCTCACCCACCGGGAGGAGGCCGCCCCCTGGCCGGGAAAACCCGTGGACATGCGGCACGTGCCGGACCTCTTTCAACCGCTGGCCTTTACGCTGGCCGCACGCGGTACCGCTGCGGCCTTGACAGGGCTTGACAATCTCATCGTTAAGGAGACCGATCGCTTGAAAGCCGTGGGTGCGGTGTTGCACGCGTTGGGCTGCACGGCGGGCCATCGGGGTGGTACCTTCATCCAAGGTGGAGGGATCACCGCCAAAGGCCCCTTCACCCTCGATCCCGATATCGACCACCGTATGGCGCTCTCGGTGGCACCGCTCGCACTGTTGTTGGACCGTATCACCGTAAAGGATCCCGAAGTGGTTGACAAGAGCTATCCCGGCTACTGGGACCACTTGCGCCAAGCTGGTTATGCAGCCTCCTGATCATCGGTAACCGGACCTTGCCTTACTTCGCACCACCGAACATCCCGGATCAACATGGCTTTCCCTACCGACCTCGAGATCGCGCAGCAGGCGCGGATGCAGCACATCACCGCCATCGGTGAAAAACTCGGCATCCCCGCCGACGACCTGGAACTCTACGGCCGGTACAAAGCCAAGCTGCCACTGTCCTTGATCGACGAAGGGCGGATCAAGAAGAGCAAGCTCATCCTGATGACGGCGATCTCGCCCACACCCGCCGGGGAAGGCAAGACCACCACGAGCATCGGCCTTTGCGAGGGCATGAACAAGATCGGGAAGAAGACGGCCGTGGTGCTGCGCGAACCGTCGCTCGGCCCGGTCTTCGGTATGAAGGGTGGTGCGGCCGGCGGTGGTTATGCCCAGGTGGTGCCCATGGAGGATATCAACCTGCATTTCACCGGGGACTTCGCGGCGATCGAAAAGGCCAACAACCTGCTCGCTGCACTGATCGATAACAACCTGCAGAGCAAGACCAGGAACCTGGGCATCGATGGGCGCACCATCGCGTGGAAACGCGTGATGGACATGAACGACCGCTCGCTCCGCGACATCGTGATCGGCCTGGGTGGTACCGGTAATGGTGTGCCACGCCAGGATGGTTTCAACATCACGGCGGCCAGCGAGGTCATGGCCATCATCTGCCTGGCCACCGGCTTCGAGGACCTGAAGATGCGCTTGGGCAACATCTTCGTGGGCAATAGCCGCGACCCCCAGCGGAAATACGTGTATGCCCGGGACCTGAAGGCCGAAGGGGCCATGGCGCTGCTCTTGAAGGATGCCATCAAACCCAACCTGGTGCAGACCCTGGAGGGCAACCCGGCCATCATTCACGGCGGGCCTTTCGCCAACATCGCACAGGGCGTGAACAGTGTGTTGGCCACCAAGATGGGCTTGAGCCTGGCCGATTACGTGGTGACCGAGGCCGGGTTCGGTGCCGACCTCGGTGCGGAGAAGTTCTTCGATATCAAGTGCCGTGCAGCCAACCTGGAACCGACCGCTGCCGTGATCGTGGCCACCGTACGCGCCCTGCGCTACCACGGGGGGGCGGAGAAGGGCGAATGGAACGATCCCTCCATCGAGCGCGTGAAGACCGGCCTGGCCAACCTGGGCCGTCATATCGAGAATGTGGCCAAATTCGGTGTGAAGGCCGTGGTGGCCATCAACCATTTCCCCACCGACTCGGCCGAGGAGATCGCGTTGATCCAAGCGTATTGTAAGGAGCGCGGAGCGGTGGCCGTGGTGGCCAAGGGATTCGCAGAAGGTGGGGCGGGCATGACCGACCTGGCCCATGCCGTGGTGCGGGTGGCCGACAGTGGTGAGAGCCGCTTCAAACTGCTCTACGACCTGGACCTCACTATCGAACAGAAGGTGGAGCGGATCGCCAAGGAGATCTACCGGGCGGGCAGCGTCACCTTCGCGGGCGATGCACAGGCCGCCCTGCGACGCATCAAGAACCTGGGGCTGGAGAAACTGCCGGTCTGCATCGCCAAGACCCAATACAGCTTCAGCGACGATGCCACCCTGCGCGCCGCACCGGAGGGCTTCGAGATCACGGTGAAGGACATCGAGATCGCCGCTGGCGCCGGTTTCGTGGTGCCCCTGCTCGGCAGCATCATGCGTATGCCCGGCCTACCGGAGATCCCGGCCAGCGAAGGCATGGATATCGACGCCAAGGGTGTGGTGAGCGGGTTGAGTTGATCGGCAACCTCGAACGAAGCAGGAGTTCGTGGAACTCGGCTCCTACGGGGCCAAGGGGTGCTGTTGTGATCGAGCAGGACCGAACAACTTCCACCTCGCCCTGTTGGCCGGGGGATCGGGTCGGTGCTGAGGCTCCGGCTTACAGCCGATGGCCGTGGCAGATGACCGTTGTACGGCACCACCGGGTTGTCCGGTCAGCAAGTCTCTGTTCCCTGTGTCGTGATCGCTGAAAAAACGGCCGCGATCAAACGGGATTCAGGAAGGCGACCACCGCGAAGGCGACGATCGCGAGATACAAGCCGACCACAAACCAGTTGGAAGGGATACGTCGCATGATGGATTCCATGGTCCTGGGTGTTGTTCAGTAAGAAGACGTAGCAGGTGTGGAAAGGGTTGCCACCCGTACATTCACCTGAAAACGGTTCCACATTCCGAAGGTGGCTTCCTGCCTGCCCGGGGTGGCCGTGTCTGTGCCTTGGAACGCCCGGGGATCCAAGGGTTTCAGCCCCCGTTATGGAATTCAAGGCTTTTTCCCGACCTTCAGCGTGCCGCCGGACCAACCCGACGACACCCTGACCCATGACCACAGCGACCGCTCCTGTCCGCATGTACATCGGCGACCTTCACCACGACCAGCGCGAATGGCTCAACGCACTGGCCTTCTACAAGCAGGACCTCAACATCCTGGAACACCGTTTGGAGGACATCGTGCGGCGCAACAACAAGCCGGAGGTGATGGCCCAGGTCGAGCATTTCCAGAACCAGTTCATCCGCGAGCGCGAGGTGATCGATGAGTTGCGGCACGACATCAAACAGGAGGAGAACGTGCTGGAGAAGGAGATGAAGGATCATCCGGTGGCCATTGAACATCGCTATTTCCAGGACCACACCGAACTACGCGACCGCTACCAGACCTTCGAAAGCCTGTATCGGGAACTGAAGCAGGAGTTCCAGCAGTGGCTGCGGAAGTGGATGTGACGCAGCCCTTCGAACGGGGGTTCACACCACTTCGGCCCGCAGCCCGGTGACGAAGTACATGTGTACTTCACCTTTCCCTTTCACCTTGATGGGGCCGCGCGGTGTGGCATGCACCAGGTCCATCACCTGGGCATAGGTGGCGCCACTGATATTGAGCTTGCCCGCCTCACCGGCCGATTCCATGCGGCTTGCCAGGTTCACCGTATCGCCCCAGATGTCGTAGGCGAATTTCTTGCGGCCCACCACTCCGGCCACCACGGGACCGGTATGGATCCCGATACGGATGGGCCACTCGGTCATGCCCCTTTCACGGCGGTCCGCATTGCTGCGTTCCACGGCCTCGATCATGCCCAGCCCCATCAATACCGCATCGCGTGCATGGGTCACCTTGGGTTCCGGGATCCCCGCTGCGCACATGTACGCATCGCCGATGGTCTTGATCTTCTCCAACCCATGCTGGTCGCACAGTTCGTCGAACAAGCGGAAGAAGTGATCCAGCTCATGCACCAGCGTGTCGCTGTCCATGAGGCTGCTGAAGCCGGTGAATCCCTTGAAATCGCTGAAGAGGACGGTGCAACTCTCATACCGATGTGCTTCCGCACTGCCTTTCTGCTTCAGCTCCTCCGCTGTGGATGCCGGCAGGATGTTCAACAGCAGGTCCTCGCTGCGTTCCTTCTCCTCGGCCAACTGGCTCGTGCGGATCCGCACCATCCGTTCGAGCCGGTCGCGCTCCCGTCGCTGGGTGCGCTCACGAAGTCGTATGAATCCAGCGAATCCCAGGAGTATGGTCAGGCCACCACCGGCAAGGAAAGGCGTGGTGCGCCAGAAGGGCGGGGCGATCGAGAAGGAGTAGCCCACGGGATGCTCATTCCAGATCCCGCTCGCATTCCGGGCCATCACCTTGAAGGTGTATTCGCCCGGTGGGATATTGCTGTAAGTGACCCGTTGCGTACCCGTGATGGGAGACCAGTCCGGGTCGTAGCCCTCCAGGATCCAGCGATAACGCACCTTTTCGGGGTATGACAGGGAGATGCCGGCGAAGTTGAAGGTGAGATGGTTCTTGTTGTAGGGGAGTTCGAGGCCGCGTGGGAAACCGTTGCTCGCAATGCCATCGCACCAAGGTGACCAGTCGGGGCGTTCGTAGAAGAGTTGAAGGTCGGTGAAGCGGACAAGGGGTTCCTGGGGGTCCTCCACCACCTGCCGCGCATCGTACCGCACCGCACCCCGTACACCACCGAACCAGAGCGTGCTGTCGGTGTCAAGCATCACCGCATTGGGCATGGCCTGCGATCCGATGAAGCCATCTTCCGGACCGTATGCCCGGACGCTCAACACCTGCTCCTGGAGCACGTCCAGTTCCACCTGGTGGATCCCTTGTTGCGTGCCGAGCCACAGGTTCTGGTAAGCATCCAACAGGACCGAACTCACGGCAAGGCTCTGGAGGCCCGCCGTCCGCCCGAAGCGATCCAGCTTTCCTGCGCGCAACCGCAACAGCCCTTGGGAAGCCGTGCCTATCCACAGGTTACCCTTCTCATCCATGGCCATGGAGGTAATGGTGGTCCGGGGTGCTGTTGGATGCGGGCGGAGCAGATGTGGTGTTCGCAACGGTGCCACGAAAAGGCCGGAGTCGGTGGCGCACCATGCACTATCCGGCCCGATGAGGATCGCGTTCACCGCTCGCCCTGCAAGAACGGTGGTATCACCGCCTTGGTCCATCAACACCAGGCCGGTACTGGTGCCTATGAGCAGGCCACCTCCTGGTGTGCGCTGCATCGCGCTCACCTGCCTGGTAAGCCGGTCATTCGTGGTCCACACCGGATCGAACCGATCGTTGTGCCAGCGATGCACCCCGTGCATCGCGGTACCGACCAACAGGTGGCCGTGCGCATCCTCGGCAAGGCACGTGACGAAGTCGCTCGGCAAACCATGCGCGGTCCCAAGGCGCGTGATCGTATGTCCATCGTACCGGGCCACACCACCTCCTTGTGTGCCCAACCAAAGGATCCCGTCCGGTGTGCGATGGATGGCGCTTACGATGCGCGAGCCCAGACCATCGCGTTCGGTGAAGTAGAGGAAGGCCTCGCTGTTGAACTTGCTCACGCCTCCGAAACCGGTACCGGCCCAGATCCCGCCGCTGCGGTCCCGATGCAGGCACCGCACCAGATCATGCCCCAGGCCATTGGCCTCCTTGATGATGTGCAGGGTGGATGAGCCATGCGATCGGCCGATGTGGACCAGACCACCGGGTGTGCCCACCCAGATCTCCTGGGGTCCGCTGCGAACGATGCATAGGACCACCGGATGGGGCAAGGCCATCGGCTGCGCACCCATCACACGGGCAGCGACCGGTAGCGGCCTCAGGTCGGGATCCAATTCCACGAAACCCTGGTTGGTCCCCAATAATACCCCCAGGCTATCGGTATGGAGGCTGAGGATGCGGCGTGCATCGAGCGGTACCGGTACTTTGGCCCATCCCCGCTCTTCCCAACGGAACAAGCCGCTATCCGTGGCGGCCAGGAAACTCCCATCATGGCGTGCCAGTCCGTTGATACGCCGTGTGGGCAGGCTGCGCGTGCGGTCCGTTGCCACACCGGAGATCGTGTCGATCTGCCAGATCCCACCACCACGGCTCGCCAACCAGATCGAAGGACCTGCCCCGGGCAATAGGGTGCGCACCGGGTACCGTGGAAGTCCGGGTTTTGTGTTGAAGGGGGTGAAGCGGCCCTTGCTCCATCGCGCCAGGCTTCCTTCCCCGAACCCGGTCCAGAGCACGATCTCTCCATCGGCTCCCACCGCAGGCAGCAGGGCGGTGGCCTCGGCACTGGGTGCGCCGTGCCGATCATCGAAGGTTTCGAACCGTGTCCCTTGGCTTCGACCAAGGCCATGGTCCGTGGCCACCCAAAGGAATCCATCCTGGTCCTCGCACATCGCGTTGACCGCAGCGCTGGGTAGCCCCTGCTCCAAGGAGAAGGTGCGCAGGTCGTACTGTTGTGCGCCTGCCCGCCCGCCTGCACACAGCATGGCCAATAGGGACGCAGCGTGGAGAGGGCGCATGGTTGGAAAGATAGCTCGTGTGACCCAAGATCATGCCGATCGCCACTTGGTCCCGGTGCTTTTTGGTCGTACCTTCAATGCCTCACCAACCAAAATCCCCGCCCGATCATGAACATCACCTTCAACGAGTTGCGGAAGATCAAGGACAACCTCCCCGATGGCAGCATCCACCGGATCGCCCGGGAGTTGGACATGAATGTGGAGACGGTCTGGAATTATTTCGGTGGCTACGGCCATAGCACTGGAAGACCCATGGGGGTCCATATCGAGAATGGCCCGGATGGGGGCATCGTGGCGTTGGACGATACGCGGATCCTGGACCGGGCACAGCAGATCCTGGCCGAGCGCCGTGCGCACGCCTGAATGACGCTTCCCACCGGGCGGCTACGCTGTATGGCAGTAGCGGAAGTGAGCGGTCCATCGGATGGGCCGCTTTCTTTTTTCGGCTTGCCTTGGCGTGGTGCGGACCCTACCGTTCCACCACCCTGAACTCCACCCGGCGGTTCAGCGCGCGGTTCTCTTCCGTGGTGTTCGGCTTCAGGGGCCTGGTCTCACCATGCCCTTTCCAAGTGAGGCGCTCCTTGTCGATCCTCTTCTTCACCAGGTAGTCCACCACGGCCTTGGCGCGGTCGCCGCTCAAGGTCAGGTTGTAGGTATCGCTGCCCTGATCATCGGTATGGCCTTCGATCTCCGCACGTACGAAAGGGTAGTCGGTCATCACATCCACCAGTTTGTCCAGTTCCTTCTCATAGCCCGGTAAAAGCGTCGCCTTGTCGAATTCGAATTGTACGTTGTCCAACCGCACCCGGGTGCCCACGGCCGGTTCCACTTCGTGGAGGTCCACCACGGTGGTGCTGGTATGGTCCGGTACGATCTTCCTGGGCGGTGGTGGTACGCTCTGTTTCGGCTTGGGTGTGAGGGCCATGCCCGGTGGTGCCAGGCGCACGCTCACATCGTCCACGAAGTAATAGGCCCCACGCTCCCCATCGGGCTGGCGCTCGTGGGCGGTGACCTCGTCCCCATAGAAGTTGCCGATCAGGAGGTAGCGTTCGTTCCCCTGGGCATCGAACACGCCGCTCACCTTGTGCCAGCCACCTTTCACCAATTCTTCCTCATTCACCTGTGGGGTGATGTACAGCGGCAGGCAGTCGCGCGTGGCGACGGGTGTGTCCAGCAGCGCGATGCCGATGTTGTTGCTGGCCTCGTTGCTGCGCACGGCGCGGAGCACCCAGCATTCGGCGATGTACCGTTCGCCCGCCTCAAGTGGCGCGCGCAGCTCGGTCTGCACGTACTCGTGCCAGTAGGTGGGGGTGTTGCCCTTGCCATGGATCTTGATGCCCACCATGGCCTGGCCGGTGCGCACCCCTTGTTTCCCATGGCTGTGCTTGCTTGGATGCGACCAGCATTCGCTGTCGTTCTTCGTGCTGAAATGGTCCGGTGTGGTCTGTGTGGGGCTGTTCCATCCACCGCTCATGTTCGCATTGAACTTTGCGGCATCCTGGGTCCAGCTACAGTAGGTGCGCACGGTCTCCTCGAAACTTGGATTGGGCACGAGGTTGGGCATGGTATCGTTGAGGACCGCGCGTTGCAACAAGTTCTGTGCGATGGTCGGATGGAGGCCACCGGCCAGGGTCAGTAGGAGGAGGTACGAGCGCATCATGGGGGCAAAACTACCGGCACGGTACAAGGACCGGGCCATTCGCAAGGTGGAACTGTGAACAGCGGATGGATGGATCGGTGCGATCCGCGCTCCCGGCCGGTCGTACGAGAATGGTGCAAACGGAACGCTTGATCCGGGTTCGGGGTGAGGAGGAGATGCAGACACCACCGCCTCAGGAAGCTCCATGTTCGTCCAGCGGTATTTTGGCGCTTCGGGCAACGATGGTCATCCTGTCGGCGTCCTATGCCGCCATGCGCAAGGTGATCGCGATCGTGAAGGAGAGCCTGCGGGCGGGGGAGGATACCGACTATACCCGGATCGGTGTGCGCCGCGCCATCGTGCTGCTGAGCATCCCCATGGTGCTCGAGATGGCCATGGAGGCGGTGTTCGCGCTGGTGGATATCTTCTTCGTGAGCAAGTTGGGCAAGCAGGCGATCGCGACCGTGGGCCTTACCGAGAGCGTGCTCACCCTGGTGTACTCCCTGGCCTGGGGACTGGGCATGGGGATCACGGCGGTGGTGGCGCGGCGCACCGGCGAGAAGGATCCGCAGGGTGCGGCCCGTGCGGCCATGCAGGGGTTGCTCGTGGCGATCGCACTGGGCATCGCGATCGCCGTGCCGGGTGTGTGGTATGCGCGTGCGATCCTCGAACTGATGGGGGCCGAGGCCGATGTGCTCGTGGAGGGGCCGCGGTACATGGCCATCATGCTCGGTGGTAACGTGATCATCCTCTTGCTGTTCGGGATGAATGCCATTTTCCGGGGTGCGGGCGATGCGGCCATGGCCATGCGTTCGCTCATGCTGGCCAACGGGATGAACATCCTCTTATGCCCCTTGCTGATCCATGGCTTGGGACCGTGGGAGGGTTTCGGGGTCATGGGTGCGGCCATGGCCACCACCACAGGGCGCACCATCGGGGTGTGCTACCAACTGTTCCATTTGTTCGATGGCCGAGGCCGGATCAGCTTGAAGGGTCTTCCGATCTCGCTCGATCCCACGGTGATGCTCAATATCCTCCGGGTCTCGGCCGGTGGGGTCATTCAGTTCATTCTGCCTTCGGTGAGCTGGATCTTCCTGGCACGCATCGTGGCCATCTTCGGTAGCGGGGCCGTGGCGGGCTATACCATCGCGGTGCGCATCATGATCTTCTCCCTGCTGCCTTCGTGGGGCGTGGCCAACGCGGCCAGCACCTTGGTGGGGCAGAATCTGGGTGCTGCCCAGCCGGACCGCGCTGCGCGGAGTGCGTGGGATTGCGGGCACGTCAACATGATGTACATGGTGTGCGTGGCCATCCTCTTCTGGTGCGTTACACCTTGGTTGGTCACCTTCTTCACCACCGATGGTGTCGTGACCGGCTATGCGATCTCCGCACTACGGATCCTGTGCCTGGGCTATTTCTTCTATGGCTACGGCATGGTCTTCGCACAGGCTTTCAACGGTGCCGGGGATACCATGACACCCACCTGGATGAACGCCTGTTGCTTCCTGCTGATCCAGATCCCGCTGGCCTGGTTCTTATCGCAGCAGTTGCAGTGGGGGCCACAGGGTGCTTTCGCTGCCGTGCCCATGAGCGAGAGTTTCCTCGCGGTGCTCAGTGCCTATCTCTTTCAGCGCGGGAAGTGGAAGCAGGTGAAGGTGTGATCCGCGATCCGCGCATCGACCGGTCGAGGTCATTGCGCCACGTATCCCTTGGGTCGTCCTGCCTTATACCACTTCAGCAGGGTGTCGATCATGTGTTCCATCTTCCGCGAATCGGCCCACGTGCCGCGGAACACCAGCGTGCCGTCCTTGTCCACAAGGTAGGCGCCGTTCGGTGCTTTACCATACGCATCGTAGGTCGCATTGTTCAGCCCGTCCACCAGTACCGGTAGTTGGCCCAGCTGTGCGAACTCCTGGGCGTAGGCCATCTTCTCATATTCGCTCTTGGGCAACGGGTAGGCCTTGAACCGCTTGTGATCGCCGGGATGCAGTTCCACCCCATAGATCACGAAGAGCTGCACCTCCTCCTTGGCATACTTCTTCACCAGCCGCGACCAGCGCTCCATCTGCACCCGTGCTGGCGGGTTGCTGATACTGCCGAACATGAAGGCACGGACCTTCCCATCGTTCTTCCTGAGGGAATAGGTGCTGCCATCCTGTGCAACGGGCAGTGTGAAATCGTGCGTATGCGGGTCCATGCCCCCTCCCTCACTGTACGTGCGCAGCTCGCGGATCGTCCGCCGCATCAACTTGTCCCAGTTCATCCGCCAGATGTTCACCTGCTTGCGCATCAGCTTGATGTCGTTCTTGCCGTATGCGTTGAGGTAGTAGTCCAGGTCGTCGTGGAAGACGAGGGTGCTGTCCGTTGCGTACCAGGTCGGGTCCCAGTTGTTCAGTTGGGCCTTGCCGGGAGCGCAGGTCAGGATCAGAAGGAGAAGGATGAATGGGCGCATGGCACGGGACCGATCGGTGAGCAAAGGTATTGGCCGTTCTTTGCATCATGCGTGTCCGTTCCCTTTTCGTGCCGATCCTTTTCCCCATCGGGGCCTGGGCACAAGCCTATTCCACCTGGCTCACCGGCAGTGCCGTCGACCTCGCTACCGATCCACAAGGCGGCGTGTGCCTGATGGGCGGTGCTACGGAGCACGACAATGCCATGCGGTGGTTCCTCCAACGCGCCAATGGTGGGGATGTCCTCGTGCTGCGGGCCAGTGGGGAGGATGGCTACAACGACTACCTGTTCAGCGAGCTCGGTGTAGCGGTGAACAGTGTGCTCACCATCCGGTTCAATGAGGCCTCGGCCGCGCAGGATCCATACATCCACGAACGCATCCGCAAGGCCGAGGCGATCTGGTTCGCCGGTGGGGATCAATGGAACTACGTGAGCTATTGGCGCGATACACCGATCGATAGTCTGGTGAACCTGGCTGTGGCGGAGCGCCACATCGTGATCGGTGGTACCAGCGCGGGCATGGCCATCCTCGGTGGCGTGTACTTCAGTGCGGAGCATGGATCGGTGACCAGTGGGCAGGCGCTCGCCGCTCCCTACGCCACGAACATGACGGTGAGCCATGAACCCTTCCTGGAAGTGCCATGGCTCACCGAGGTGATCACCGATACGCACTACGACAACCCGGACCGCCGTGCCCGCCACATGACCTTCATGGCCCGTGCGATCACCGATCATGAGGTCGATGTGCTGGGGATCGCCTGCAACGAGTATGTGGCCGTGTGCGTGGATACCGCTGGGATGGCGCATGTGTTCGGTGAATGGCCGGACTACGAGGAGTACGCCTATTTCATTCAGGCCAACTGTGCCACAACAGGTGTCCCGGAGGTTTGCACCGCCGGACAACCACTCACCTGGTACCACGAGGGAGTGGCCGTGAAAGCCTACCAAGTGCCCGGGACCATGCAGGGGGTGAACACCTTCGATCTGGCCGATCGGCATACGGGTACCGGTGGCACCTGGCAGGATTGGTGGGTGATCGATGGTGCGTTCAACGTTTCAACAGGTGAGCCGATGCCGGAATGCCCAGTGGGTATCCGGGTCGATGCCAGTGCGCAGTCCAGCTTGCAGGCCCTTGGTGATGGCGTTTACCTGATCCCCGGCGAACACGCGCCGCAGGGTGTGCATGTGACCGATGCCCTGGGCCGCGAATGGCGACTGAACACCGCACCTCACGTGGATGGTCTGTGCTTCCGGATCCCGTCGGCGATCCATGGGCTCTGCGTGGTGCGCCTTGATCGGCCCGCACGGACCTTGGTCTGGAAACTGATCGTGAGCTGATACCATCCACGTTTTCCTTATCAGCCGATCCACTTGCCCTCCGAAAGGATCGCGGCGCATCGCTTGGCCGACCTTGAAAGGGTATGAATGGTATGCGTTATCCCAGGAAAGCCAGCTCCACCCATTCGTCCTTTCCCAGCCGAAGGTCGCGCAAGCGCATCGCCACGCTCCAGGCCACCACCGGTGCATCCGCTTTAAGCTCCAGCGGCTTGTATGGCCAACTGCGGATGTCGAGGAAGACGGGTTCGGGCCAGCTCGCGTTGTAGAGCAACGAGAACCGGAAGCTCTGGTGATCCACGGCCAGGCGGCGATCGTCCACACCCAAGGCTGTGGTGGTCACCACCAGCGAGGCCGTGTACAACCGGCGTTGCCATTCCGGTCGCAAGGTGCGGAAGAGCGCCTGCCGGAACTCCAGCCGAGGCATGGTACCGCCGGTGAGCTTCGCTTCGGGGGTCACATGGTCCAGGCGGATGTGGTGCAGCCCCATCGCTCAGAAGATCCAGCGCAGTTGCATCTTCATGTCGCTGCGCATGTGGCCGTTGATCTCCTGAAGCCCGCTGCTAACGGAGGTCTGGTCGTTGTCGATGAACGCGCCGTAGCGCAACCAGATATCCACACGGCGCAGCGGTGTCACCCGCACCATGCCGTACCACCGGATGCCACGCCCATAGTACGGTGGAATGCTGAAGACGCCGACCATGTCGTTCTCGTAGGCATAGATGCGGGCGTCGTAACTCTCCGTGTCGAACAATGCGAAACGTAGCGTGAGTTCCACGGGGCTGCTCAGCGGGCGGTGTACCAGGTCCTGGTACAGCAGGAAGCCGTGGCGCAGTGGGCTGCTTCCACGTTGGAAGTCCACGGTCTCCACACGGGTGCGCAAGCTCACGCCCTTGCTCACCTTGTAGGTGGCGTTCACTCGATAATTGGTCTGTTCCACACGCACCAGTGGGTCGATGCCATCCACGTCATCGGCTGTGTTACGCGCCCGGTCCTGGTGCCGCACACGTCCATAGATCTCCACCAGTTTGCTCGGTCGCCAGTTCATCTGCGCCAACCAGTCGAAACCACTGCTCGGTGCGTCGGTGAGGTAGCGCAGCCATGGAAAGCGGAATTGATCGAAGTAGGCGTTGATGGTCCACTGCCGGTTCGGGCGGACCTCGAGCCCTGTGAAGAGGCCGCGCTCGTTCCAGGGGTTGGTGCCCTCGGCGAAGGCCACGCTGTACAGTCCGTGGTAATCGCGGCCATAGTCGCGGTAGAGCAAGCTCATGCTCACCCGCTTGTCCAACGAGAGGAGCACCCCGGTGTTCATCGCCACACCACCGTTGGCGCTGGTGGCCGCCTCCCCGAACCAGGTGAGGTTGCGGTGGAGCACGTTCCAATCCACCCCGGCCGTGGTGTTCTCGCCACCATTGTATTCGAACTGGTTGTAGACCTGCGTATTGCGCTGCAGGGTGCCACTGTACTCCACGCGAGCGGCGGTAGCGCCGATGCTCACGCCCTGGTACTTGTAGGTCACGTGGCCACCGAGCATGGTCTCGCCCAGTGCATCTTTTCGCGAGTGTTCGGTGTGGGTCCGGTGGAAACCATCCTCCAGGAAACTGCTTGCGATCACCTCCGTACCCAGGTTGGTGCCCAGGCTGTCCGCTGCCGCATCCGCGGCCGACAGTACGTTCGCATCGATCTGTTTGCGCGATCCGAAGGCCGTGACCTCGAAGCGCTTGCCCATCTCGAAAGTGGCCGCCACACCGCGCAGGAAGAGGTTCTCGTTCACACTGGTGTATGGAGCCAGGCCCGGAGCGTTGCGCTTCACGTTCATGGTGAAGCTGCTCTTCGCCGCGAAGCCCAAGCCGTTCCAGAAGGTGAGCCCCTGCCCGAACTGGGCCTGGTAGTCGCCGAGGGCCAAGGCTTTCAACCGACCGATGTGGCGGAGGAAGAAATGCGCGCTGTAGAAATCGAAGCCGTTGGGCTGCGTACCCTTCAGGAATTGCTCGCCCTCATCCTTCTCGGCAGTGATGCCGAAGCTGATGTTCTGTCTGTAGCGGAACCGATAGCGCGTGTACACGCGGAACGGACTGCCCAGGTACACCCTGTTGTTGAGCCGGAGGGAATCCACCACGGCCGGGTCGTCCAGGTCCGGTAACGGGTCCCCGTTCGGATAGGCGTATGGCTTCCCGAAGGGGTTGGGCCGGTCCATGAAACCTCTTCGTGTTTCCACCGACATGGTGCTGCGCACGGTGAGTTCGTTGGTGCCGTTCTTCAGGATCTCCCGCCAGTTGGCCGTACTGCCCATGGGGCTTTCGCGCACTTGCACGAAGGGTTCGATCAGCCGGATCGTGCGCACGTCCATACTGTTGAGCGTTTGCAGCTCGTACAGGTTCAGGAATCGCCCGTAGCGTTGGTGGTGCTGGAGGATGTCGCTGATCTGCACATCGGTGAGCAGCAGGATGGTGCTCAACTCCTGCGCATCGGTGTGGTTCAGGTCGATGGGGTCGAGGTAGCGGTCGGTGAGGATCTCGAAGAGGTTGCTCAGGTCGGCCTCCCCGCCGAGCTGCTCCGCTGCCGCTTCGATGCGTTGTTCGATGAGGTCGCGTGGCACGCCATCCACTTGGGCCACGAGGGCCAGGCACCAGTGGGCGCATACCACGGCGGTGCCAGCACGTCTCATGCCCCGAAACGGTAGTTCAGACCGATGATGGGTGTGGTGCCCAACTGGGAACGCACCGCTACGGCCAGGTCGATGTCGATCCGCTTCAGCCGGAGGCCCGCACCGAAATGCCCTTGTACCGGACCGCTGCTGACGCCGGTGCGCAGGTAGAGCACTTCGTTCGGGTGGTACTCGATGCCCAAGCGGATGCGTTCGGGCCGGTCGATGTCCTTCTCGGCCTCTACGGTCATGAGCAGTTTCTTGCTGAAGGTGTAGCCGAGACCTGCCCGGAGCAGGGTGGGGATGCGTTCATCATAGGGCCAGCCCAGCTTCACCCGGTTCGGATTGTACACATGCGCCCCGATCCACAGGGCCTCGGTGAGCCGCGCCTGCATGCCCACTTCCACGGCGAAAGCGCTCGCATGACCGTAGTTCTCACCAAGCCGAACGCCGAGGTGATCCACCTGCACAGCGGCACGCAGCCCATCGCCGAAGCGCATGGCGTAGCCAACGGTCACCTTCGTTTCGTTGTAGAGCGTGTATCCGAAACGGTCCCCGGACACCCCGAGGGTGCCCTTGCCCAGTGGCACTGCGGCCGCCAAGCCCTGCTGGGCCAGGTCGGCACTGAGCCAATGCCGCTGGTAGAAGACACCGGCCATGGGGTGGTCGAGCCCGGCCAATCCGGCAGGGTTCAGGCGGATGCTCCAGAGGTCCACGGTGGTGAGGCCCGTGTAGCCCATCCCCGCGAAGCGCGCACCGGTGGGCAACAGTTCGCCACCGGCGAGGAGGTGTGTGGCAAGGGCGCATGAAGCGGCCAATAGGGTGCAACGCATCGCACCGAATGTACATGGTTGGACCTTATGCTCGGCGATCATGGCGGTTCGCCACCCCGCCCCCCGATATGTACCTTCGCACCCCTTGCTCCAACCACCCGATGCCGCGCGTGAAACTGCACGACCTGGAATTCGAACCCTTCATCTCCGAAGCGGAAGTGAACGCGGCGGTGGATCGCCTGGCCGCTGAACTCAAGACCAAGTACCAGGGCAAGCGCCCGCTCTTCATCGGTGTGCTCAACGGTGCTTTCTTCTTCGCCGCCGAACTGATGAAACGCCTCGATATCGAGTGCGAGATCACCTTCGTGAAGGTGGCCAGCTACCTGGGCACCAGCACCACCGGACGCATCACTGACCTCATTGGCCTGAACGAACTCATCGAGGGTCGCCATGTGGTGGTGGTGGAGGATATCGTGGACACCGGCAATACGGTGAAACACATCCTCGATGCCCTCGCCGATCACCACCCGGCCAGCGTGAGCATCGCCACCCTGCTCTTCAAACCAGACGCTTACAAGCAGACGATCCCCATTGAACACGTCGCGGTACGCATCCCCAACGCCTTCGTGGTGGGTTCCGGGCTCGATCACGATGGATTGGGTCGTAATCTGCCAGGCATCCTGCGCATTGTGCCATGAAGGGTACGCTGATGGTGCCTGCGCGGCACATGAACGTTCGGCTGCCGCTCACTGTCCTGGGCGAAGAACACCTGTCGTTGACCTCTTCTCACCAGCAGGCCGTCTGCTCGCTGGCTTGATCCCGATCCTACCATGAACAAGAAATTGAACATCGTCCTTTTCGGCCCTCCGGGGGCCGGTAAGGGCACGCAGAGCACCAACCTGATCGAGCGTTATGGTCTCGTACACCTCAGCACCGGCGACCTGCTGCGTGCCGAGATCAAAGCGGAGACGCGATTGGGTGTGGAAGCCAAGGAGCTCATGGACCGCGGCGACCTCGTACCCGACCACATCGTGATCGGCATGATCCGCAACATGATGGAGAACCACCTGGATGCGAAGGGTTTCATCTTCGATGGTTTCCCCCGCACCAAGGCCCAGGCCGAGGCGCTGGATGCCATGCTCAACACGAAGAGCGAACCCATCGTGGCCATGCTCGCACTGGAAGTGCCCGAACAGGAACTGGTGAAACGCTTGCTCGGCCGTGGCGCCACCAGCGGCCGCGCGGACGACAGGGACGAGGCCATCATCCGTAACCGTATCCGCGAGTACGAGACCAAGACGGCTCCGCTCAAGGACTATTACGGCACGCAGGGCAAGTTCAAGGGCATCGATGGGGTGGGCTCCATCGAGGAGATCACCGCCCGCTTGGTGAAAGCGCTCGGTTAAGAGAACATGTGCTCATGTGACCATGTGGGCATGTGCACATGAAATGCGTTCTGGCAAGAAGCAAGGTTCCCGAGATCGCGAAGGCTAATCCTTCACGAACCGCTCGACAAGGCGCTGAAGTCCATCGGCTACTTCCAGGAAGTACACGCCGCTGGTAAGTGATGCGATGTCCAGCCACCCATCCGGTTGCAGTAGACCGGTGGAAAGGGTCTGGCCAAGGACATCCGTGATCACATACATCGCCGTGCCGGCTGATGCCATGCGGACTTTGATCCGATCATGCGCGGGATTGGGGGAGAGGAGCATCGTTCTTGCACTCTGAACTTCGCTCACCGCAGCCTCCACATCCACGGTGAACACCGCCGGCGGCGTCACGATCGGTGCGTTGAAGTCGAAGACGATATGCGCGATGTTGGTGATGCTGGCGCCATCCTGCAGGTCGCTTTTCGGC
>Ga0209573_1002641_pt1 | contig 22120 bp, 23 predicted proteins | sample TNRBio252014_DNA_FD_185870 | JGI IMG/M metagenome (GOLD analysis project Ga0209573, IMG submission 185870) | Wastewater treatment Type I Accumulibacter community from EBPR Bioreactor in Madison, WI, USA - TNR Reactor_6/25/2014_ DNA (SPAdes)... | ecosystem: Engineered > Bioreactor > EBPR >...
TCTGATGACCAAAACACACCCCTGCCACCGGCACCCCGGCAGCAAAGGCGTCGCGGATGAACTGTTCCAGCGGCGCGATGAAGGGGTGGTCCTCGTACACGCCATGCCGCGAGCCGGTGATGAGCCAGCCGTCGCAGTCATGCACCGAGGCCGGAAATTCCATCCCCACCACCCGCCAGCGGGCAAAGGTGAACCCCCGCCCGCCGAGGAAACGTTCGAACATGTCCGGGTATTCGCCATGTTGCCCGCGCAGGGCCTCGGGCGCGTCGCCAGTTTGCAGGATGCCGATTTTCATGTCTGCCTCAAACGGTATCGAGATAGAGATCCAGAACCTCGTTCGGCGACAGTTCGGCCATATAGCGGATTTCCTGCCGCTTGGTCCGCACGAGGTTCTCGATCAGTTGCGGCGCGAAGATACGCTTGATCTCAGGGCTGGTTTCGAACGCATCCAGCGCATCGTGCCACGTTGTCGGCAGTTGCGGAAGATCGAGTTCATAGGCATTGCCGGTGATCGGCGGCGGCGGGGTCAGATTGTCCTCGATACCGATCAGCGCCGCCCCCAACACGCCCGCCATCATCAGATAGGGGTTGATGTCGCCACCCGCCACCCGATGTTCGATGCGGCGCGCGCGGCGGCTGCCCGAGGGGATGCGGATGGCCGAGGTGCGGTTCTCATAGGCCCAGCAGATGCCGTTGGGCGCGTGCTGTTCGGGCACCATGCGTTCAAAGCTGTTGGCATGTGGCGCCAGCAGGATTGTCGAGCCGGGCATCGCCTGCAGGCAGCCGGCCACCGCGTTCAGCAGCAGGGGCGAGCCCTCGTGCGTGCCGTTGTCGAACAGATTGCGCCCCTCGTCATCGGTGACCGAAAAATGCATGTGCATGCCGTTGCCGGGCCAATTGTCATAGGGTTTGGCCATGAATGACCCGGCAAAGCCGTGGCGGCGGGCCAGCCCCTTGACCAGCATCTTGAACAGCCATGTGTCGTCGGCGACCTTGAGCACGTCATCCGAGTGCAGCAGGTTGACTTCGAACTGCCCTGGCCCGGCCTCGGAAATGGCGGTGTCGGCGTCGATGTCCATTGCCTCGCAGGCGTCGTAGAGGTCGGTGAAAAAGCGGTCAAAGGCGTCGAGGGCGCGCAGGGCGAGGGTTTCCGCCCCCGGTCGGCGTTTACCCGAGCGTGGCGAGGGCGGCACGCGGAACTCGCGGCCGGAATCGTCGATCAGATAGAACTCCAGTTCCGTCGCGCAGACCGGGCGCATGCCCTTGGCGTGGAACTTGCGCACCACATTGGCGAGGGCGTGACGCGGGTCGCCTTCAAAGGGGGTGCCGTCCTCGTGGAACATCCAGATCGGCAGCAACGCCGTCGGTGCCTCGAGCCAGGGCATCGGCAGGAACCCGCGATCGGTGGGTTTGAGCACGCCATCGGCGTCGCCGGATTCGAACAGCAGCGGGCTGTCCTCGATGTCCTCGCCCCAGATGTCGAGGTTCATCACCGAATAGGGAAAACGCGTGCCGTCCTTGACGAGCTTTTCGGCAAATCGCGTGGGAATCCGCTTGCCACGCGGCTGACCGTTGAGGTCGGCGGCGGCAACACGGATAGTCTTGACGTCGGGGTGATGGCGGAGCCAATCACGCATGGGTCACCTGATGTATTGCGGTCTGAACCGGAGCCGGGCGCGCGCCGCCCGCGGGAGATGCCGGTTCAGCCGACGATTGATGATGCCGAACAGACCGATCACCACCAGCGTCAGCAGCACGAAGTAAGCCGCGACAATGGGATAGGCGATGAAAGGGTTGAAGGTCTGGTCGGCGAAATAGCGCGCGTAATACAAGGCGTCGCCCATCTGCTGCCGGGTCGGAAACGCGGAAAAGAACACCAGCGTCGTGGCATGCAGAAGAAAGATCGCCTCGTTGGTATAGCTGGGCCAGGCGAGGCGCAGCATGGTCGGCCACGTGATGCGGCGGAACTTTTGTCCCCCGCTGAGGCCATAGGCATCGGCGGCCTCGATGTCCCCCTTGGGGACCGCCTTGAGAGCGCCGAAAAAGATCTCGGCGGAATAGGCCGAGGTGTTGAGAAACAGCACGAACAGCGCGCCAGCCCAGGCCCGCGTGGTCCATTGGGTGTCGAGCGTGAGGTCGATCACCCCCAGCGACAGGGTCAGCCCCTCGCGCGGCAGCAGGACCAGCGTTTCATAGACAAAGAAGAACTGCACAAACAGCGGCGAGCCGCGGAAGAGGAAGATGAAGGCCTCGGCAGGTTTGCGCAGCCAGCCCAGTGGGCTGCCCTTGGCCAGCGCCAGCAGCACGGCCAGCCCAAAGCCGGCCAGCAGTGCCAGCGCAGCGAAATAGATGTTCCACACCAGCCCCGAGGCGATCAGGAACACCTGGTCGCAAAACGTGATGTCCAGCCCGCGCGGCAGTTGCTGCGCGCCGTATTCGCGCCCCAGCGAGCGCAGGATCAAGGTCTGGAAACTCTCGGTGCAGGTGTTCACGCGGCGGCCCTCCGCTGCGCTTCGCCACCCGCTGTCGCCTGACCGCGATTGACCCGCAGCATCAGGCGGTCAAAGAATTTCTGGCTGCCCCAGGTCATCGTCAGGTAAAAGGCCAGCACGACGAGGAAATACCACAGGCGCCAGTCAGGGTGCGGATAGGTGAAATGGCCGGTCTTCTGCCCGCCCAACTCGCGCGCCCAATAGACGATGTCCTGAATGCCCAGCAGGAACAGCAGCGGCGTCGCCTTGGTCAGGATCATCCACAGGTTCGACAGGCCGGGCAGGGCGTAGATCCACATCTGCGGCAGCACCACGCGGCGGAAGGCCTGCGCGCGGGTCATGCCATAGGCCTCGGCGGTTTCAACCTGCGCATGGGGAACGGCGTCCATCGCGCCCTTGAGTGTATTGGCGACAAAGGCGCCAAAGACGAGGGCAAAGGCGATCAGCGCCAGAATGAAGCCATAGGTCTGGCGCACCCAGACCGGGGCGCCGGGGGCGGGGGTGCGCGCCTGATCGCAGACGCGGAAATCGTTGCCCTGCCAGATGTCCTCGGTCCAGCCGGGGCAGAGCGAGTAATGGAATATGACCTCGATCGCCTGATCCAGCGCGATCGGCACGAAGAGGAAGAAGATGATGTCCGGAATGCCGCGCACCATGTTGACATAGCCACGCCCGACCAGCGCCAGCGGCCAGAACCGCGCCCGTGCCGCCATCGCCCCCGCCATGCCCAAGGCCAGCGCCGAGGGCGCCGCCAGCGCAAGCAGCAGCAACACCACGCCGAACGACTGGTAAAAGTCGATATGCGTGGCGCTGGTCAGATAGCAGGAAAACCACCACCAGCCCGTCAGGGTGGAGGGGTCGGCGCAATAGGCGAACATCGGATCACCGGGGTTTCGGCCTCAAGGGGCCGGGGGACGGGACCGGGCTGTCAACAGCCCGGTCCGCGCCGGTCACTGGTAAAGCGGCTGCTCGGGGCCGAACCACTCGGTCAGCAGCGCGTTGATCGTGCCATCGGCCTTCATCGAGGCGATGGCGGCATCGAAGGCCTCACGCAGCGCGGTGTCCGACTGGCGCAGGCCCATGCCGACGCCACCACCCAGCGGGATCGGATCGGTCAGGAAGACCAGTTCGCCATTTGATTCCGCCTGAAAGGGCTCCAGATAGCTCTGATCGGCAAACACCGCGTCCACTTCGCCGTTGCGAACAGCGGCGATGGTTTCTTCGGGTGTCGGGAACTCGACGAGGGTCGCGCTGGAATCGGCGATATAGCCCGCCTGAATGGTGTTCGACTGGGCCGAGATCACGCCCGAGGCCACAACGCCGGCATCGGTGCCCGAGAGCGCCAGATAGGCCGAGTTTTCCGGCAGGATGTAGTTTTGCGTAAACGAGATGATCTGGGCGCGGGCCTCGGTGATCGACATGCCGGCCATGATGGCATCATAGTTGCCGGCGACGAGGTTCGGGATGATCGAGTCCCAGTCGTTGATGATCCACTCGCAGGTCAGGTTGGCCCGGCGGCAGAGTTCGTCGCCCAGCGCGCGCTCATAGCCGTCGAGTTCGCCGGTGGCGTCGTTGATGAAGTTGTAGGGCGGGTAGGCGCCCTCGGAGCCGATGCGCACGACCTGCTGGGCCAGCGCGCCGGTGGCGGCCATGGCAATCACGGCGGCGGAAAGAAGAAGTGTCTTCATGGGATGGTTCCTCTGTTGGACTTGGATTTCTGGTTGCCTCAGGCCGGTTGCGTGGCGCTGAGGAATTGTTTCAGGCGGGCCGATTTCGGCGCGGTGAACAGGGTTTGTGGCGGGCCCTGTTCCTCGATCAGGCCCTGGTGCAGGAAGATCGTGTGATCGGACACATCGGCGGCCAGCCGCATGTCATGGGTGACGATCAGCATGGTGCGCCCCTCGTCGGCGAGGGCCTTGATGACGCGCACGACTTCCTGTTCCAGTTCAGGGTCCAGCGCCGAGGTCGGCTCGTCAAACAAGAGGGCGCGCGGCTCCATGCACAGGGCGCGGGCGATGGCAGCGCGCTGCTGCTGGCCACCCGACATCTGCGCGGGATAGACCTCGGCCTTGTCGGCAATGCCCACCTTGTCGAGCAAGGCGCGGGCGCGCTCTTCGACCTGGGCGCGGGGTTGGCGCAGCACGGTCAGCGGTGCCTCCATTACGTTTTGCAGCACCGTCATATGCGCCCAGAGGTTGAAGTTCTGGAACACCATCGACAGGTTGGTGCGGATGCGCGCGACCTGCGCGCGGTCGGCCGGGTGGCGGCCCAGCCCGGCGCCGCGCCAGCGCACGGATTCCCCTTCGAACAGGATGTCGCCCTGCTGGCTGTCCTCGAGCAGGTTGCAGCACCGCAGCAGCGTCGACTTGCCCGAGCCGGACGAGCCGATCAGCGAAATCACTTGCCCCGGCAGGGCGCGCACATCGACGCCCTTGAGCACCTCGAGCGCGCCATAGGCCTTGTGCAGGCCCCGGATCTCGATCACGGGGCGCTCGGTTGACGCGGTGTTTGGGTCGGCGGAGGTCAAAGGGTTTCCGTCATGATTTGATCATATTTCCCACTAGGTCGCATTTCACACTCGAATGCAACGGGGGAAAGGTGATTCTGTCAACGCATTCCGATGCGCGGGCGGTGGCGGTGGGTCAGGCTGGGCGTGGCGATGCGCGCAAAGAGTGCGCCAGCGACAAAGCCGCCCAGATGTGCCTCCCACGCCAGCATGCCCTGCACCAGAACCCAGAGCAGCAGGTTCATCACCACCAGCCCGCCGATCAGTCGCAGCGCCGGGCCAATGGGCAGGCGCAGCGCGCGGCGGCGCTGGATGTCCCAATAGACCGTGGCGCCAAAGAGGCCGAACACCACGCCCGAGGCCCCCAACATTGGTGCGTCGGCGCTGGACAACAGGGCAAAGGCGGCGCCTCCGCCCGCTGCGGTGACGGCGAACAGCAGGGCAAACCCGGCCTGACCCAGCCGCTGCACCGCCTCGCGGCCAAGATGCAGCATCAGCAGCATGTTGAACAGCATGTGCAGAAACCCGGCGTGCAGGAAGGCATAGCTGACGAACATTGTCAGCCTTTGGCCGGGGAACATCGGCTCCCAATCAGCCAGCAGCCCGGACCAGAACCCACCATAGACGATCCCCGCGCGGCGCATCATGTCCAGCCCGACAAAGGGCAGATCGGCGAGGGAAAAAGCGAGTTCCAGCGCCGCGCAGACCCCGGCAAGGAGCAGCAGCACTGGAGCGTGGCGGGGCGTTGATTGGCGATAAGACGCGGTCATGGTCTAGGGATGGCAGCCCGGTGGCAGAGGCGCAAGCCCCCGCTCTCAATATCCGGTCGCCCGCCAGAGCGCGCCAAAGGTTGCCGCCATGATCTTGAGGTCGCGGGCCAGAGTCACGCGCTGGGAATAGGTCAGGTCGATCACGGCGCGCAGATCAAAGCTCTCCTCGTTGCGCGCGGTGACCTGCCACAGCCCGGTCAGGCCCGGCCGCAGCGGCAGATAGGCTGAGGGATGGCGATAGAGCGGCAGTTGCTCGGGCAGCATCGGGCGCGGGCCGACCAGGCTCATGTCGCCCTTGAGCACGTTGAACAGTTGCGGCAATTCGTCCAGCGAGGTCTTGCGCAGCAGCAGGCCCAGCGGCGTGATGCGCGGGTCGGATTTCAGCTTTTGCGTCCGGTCCCATTCGGCGCGCAGGTCCGGGTCGGCCTGCAGGCAGGTTGCCAGCCGGGCCTCCGCATCGACGACCATGCTGCGCAGCTTGAACATGCGGAAATGCCGTCCGTCCTTGCCCAGCCGGTTCTGCACAAAGACCGGCTTGCCGCCCTCGATCCACAGCGCCGCGACCAGCAGCAGCAGCACCGGCAGCGCCAAGAACAGCGCAACCGACGAAAGGACGATGTCTAGACCGCGCTTGCCCAACCGGGCATAGGTGCCCTGCCGACGGCGTGTCGGGGCGCGCCGGGGTGCGCGGGTGTCAAAGCTTAGGGCGGTGTCATGCATCGGCAGGACAGGGCCGAGATCAACCCCGGTCACATCGGGGAGCGCGCGGTAGTGCAAGGTCATGGCAGCACTCGAACTTCAGGATGAGCGATGCGGCGCCCCCCCAGGCCACGCATCGGCGATCAACAGTCAATACATAGTCCCGAAATCGCCTCAATTAAAACAAATTGCGTTCATCCGGTCCGGACGGCGACGTAAACTAATTGTTTCCAAAATGGAATGGTCAAGCGGCGTCGCAAAACGCAGAGCGGAATGCGAACAAGGTGCCGGGCCTATTGCATTTCGGCCGTCCGCACCGATTGACGTGGCGTTACCTTGCCCAGAGCGTGCTCGCGATACGCGTGTGTTTCCTGAGTCGAAACGCCCCTGGCGTGCGGCGCGGTCGAAGCTCACGCCAAAGGACCGAATCACCTGACCGGAAACCTGCCCAGAAACCGCCGCAGGAATTTGGTAATCTCGACATTGTTGACCTATATCACGGATGCAGAACGCCTCCGGCCCAATTGCCGAGGGGTGCACAGCAGACCAGGACGGACATGGCACAGGCGTTGAACTATTATCTGGAGCATTTCGGGCTGCGCGAGCGGCCCTTTGCGCTGGCGCCCGATCCCGAATTCATCTTCTGGTCGCCCGAGCACCGGGGCGCCTTTGCCATGCTGGACTATGGTCTGTCGACTCGCGCGCCGATCACCCTGCTGACGGGGGAAATCGGCGCGGGCAAGACCACGATCCTGCACCATTTTCTGGCGCAGCAGGCCGAGGACGTCACCATCGGCATGATTGCCAACCCGCGCCCCGGCCCGAATGACGTGCTGCGCCGGGTCTGTGCCGCGCTGGGCCTGAGTGCCGCGCCGGGCGCCGACAGTTCGGACCTGTTCGACGCGATCCAGACCTTTTTGCAGGCCGAGCATCGGCAAGGCAGGCGGGTGCTGCTGATCATCGACGAGGCGCAAAACCTTGGACGCGATGCGCTGGAAGACCTGCGCATGCTGACCAACATCAATGCAGGGCGCGATGAAGTGCTGCAGTTGCTGCTGGTCGGTCAGCCGGAACTGCGTGCGATGGTGCGGCGCCCCGATCTGGTGCAATTCGCGCAGCGCGTCTCGGCCAGCTATCATCTGCCCCGACTGGAGGCGGCCTCGACCGGCAGTTACATCGCCTCGCGCGTCCGGCAGGCGGGGGGCAACCCGAACATCTTTTCACGGCAGGCGGCGGAACTGATCCATCAGGCCACCGACGGCGTGCCACGCCTCATCAACCAGTTGTGCGATCTGGCACTGACGTATGCCTTTGCCGAACGCGCCCAGATGGTCAAACGCGACACCGTGGCGCAGGTTCTGCGCGACGGCGTGTTCTTTGGGGTGAGCGACACGCCGCAGGGATAAGGCGGCGGGCTTGACTTCGTAGCGCCGAAGGGGTGTATCCGGGGCGGTCCACCAGCACCGGAGTCCGACATGAACCCCTATCGCAGCCATACCTGCGCCGATCTTACCCTTGCGCATGTCGGCCATGAGGTCCGTCTGGCGGGCTGGGTGCACCGCGTGCGCGACCACGGCGGCGTGCTGTTCATCGACCTGCGCGACCATTACGGCATCACGCAGGTGCTGGCCGACAGCGACAGCCCGGCCTTTGCCGCCCTCAACAAGGTGCGCGCCGAATGGGTCATCTCGCTGGACGGGCTGGTCAAGGCGCGCGACGCATCGCTGGTCAACCCGAAAATCCCCACCGGCGCGATCGAGGTCTATATCCGCGAGGTGCGGGTGCTGGGCGAGGCGGGTGAACTGCCGTTACCGGTGTTCGGCGAGCCCGATTATCCCGAGGAAACCCGGCTGACCTATCGCTTCCTCGATTTGCGCCGCGAGAGCCTGCATCAGAACATGATGCTGCGCTCGAATGTGGTGCGCTCGATCCGCAACCGGATGTGGGGGGCGGGGTTCAACGAATTCCAGACGCCGATCATCACGGCCAGCAGCCCTGAGGGCGCGCGCGACTTTCTGGTGCCGTCGCGGCTGCATCCGGGCAAGTTCTATGCCCTGCCGCAGGCGCCGCAGCAGTTCAAGCAGCTGATCATGGTGGCTGGATTCGACCGCTATTTCCAGATCGCGCCCTGTTTCCGCGACGAAGACCCGCGCGCCGACCGCTCGCCCACCGACTTCTATCAGCTTGATATCGAAATGTCTTTTGTCGAGCAGGAAGACGTGTTCGCCGCCGTGCAGCCGGTGGTTCAGGGGTTGTTCGAGGAATTCGGCAAGGGCAAGCGGGTCGATACTGTCTGGCCGCGCATCGCGTATCGCGACTCGCTGCTGTGGTATGGCTCGGACAAGCCGGACCTGCGCAACCCGATCAAGATGCAGGTGGTCAGCGAGCATTTCGCCGGTTCGGGCTTTGCGATTTTCGCCAAGCTGCTGGAGCAGGAGGGCACGGAAATCCGCGCCATTCCCGCGCCGACAGGTGGCAGCCGCAAGTTCTGCGACCGGATGAACGCCTTTGCCCAACAGCAGGGGCTGCCAGGGATGGGGTATATCTTCTGGCGCAAGGCGGATGATGGCTCGTTAGAGGCCGCTGGCCCGCTGGCCAAGAACATCGGGCCGGAACGCACCGAGGCGATCCGGCTGCAACTGGGGCTGGGCGAGGGCGACGCCGCGTTCTTCCTCGGCGGCAAGCCCGAGACCTTTGAAGCGGTCGCGGGCCGGGCGCGCAACGAGATCGGGCGCGAGCTGGGTCTGACCGAGACCGACAGCTTCCGCTTTGCCTGGATCGTCGATTTCCCGATGTACGAGAAGACCGACGAGGGCAAGATCGACTTTTCGCACAACCCGTTCTCGATGCCCAAGGGCGGGCTTGAGGCGCTGATGGGCGATCCCTTGTCGGTCTATGCCAACCAGTATGACCTGGCCTGCAACGGCTATGAGCTGATCTCGGGCGGCATCCGCAACCACAAGCCGGAAATCATGTTCAAGGCGTTCGAGCTGGCGGGTTACCCGAAATCCGAGGTGGAAAAGCGATTTGGCGGCATGGTCAAGGCCTTTACCTATGGCGCGCCGCCGCATGGCGGCTGTGCGGCGGGGATCGATCGGATCGTCATGCTGCTGGCCGATACGGCCAACATCCGCGAGGTCATCATGTTCCCGATGAACCAGCGGGCAGAAGACCTGATGATGGGTGCGCCGAGCGAGCCGACCAACGAGCAGTTGCGCGAGTTGCGGCTGCGGGTGGTGCCGGTAGAGAAGTAGGGGGCGAGGGGGCCGCCCCCTCGCGCTCCCCCGCCAAGGGGGGGCACGCCCCCCTTTGGAAACCCCGTGAGTATTTGGGGCAAGATGAAAGGGCGAAGGCATGAGCGAGTTGTCTGGTTGGGTGGCACCTGATCTGCCGCCGCGCGCTGTGATCGCGGGGCGCTATGTGACGCTGGAGCCTTTGGGGCGCGCGCACGCGGCCGAGTTGTTCGCGGCTTACGGCGAGGATGCAGCGGGCGAGATGTGGCGCTATCTGCCGGCTGGGCCGCACGCGACCTTGGCGGCGTATGAGGTGTGGCTCGATGCGGCGCGGCTGGGCTGGGACCCGCTGCACTATGCCGTGCGCATGCAGGATGGGCGGCTGGGCGGGACGCTGAGCCTGATGCGGATCGATCCGCGGGCGGGCAGCATCGAGACCGGTTGGCTGACTTTTGCGCCGCGTTTGCAGCGCTCTCGTGAGGCGACCGAGGCGGTCTACAGGCTGATGGAATGGAGTTTCGAGGCCGGCTATCGGCGGTTCGAGTGGAAGTGCCACGCCGGCAACCTACCCTCGCGCCGGGCGGCGCAGCGGTTCGGGTTCAGCTTTGAAGGGGTGTTCCGGCAGGCCGGTGTTCTCAAGGGCGCCAACCGCGATACGGCATGGTATGCGGCGATCGACAGCGAGTGGCCGGCGCTGAAGCTGGCCTACGAGACCTGGCTTGATCCGGCGAATTTCGACGCAGGCGGACGGCAGCGGCGAAGTCTGGCGGCGCTGACGGCTGCGGTTCTGGTGGCGCGCGATCCGTTGCTGGCTTAGGCCCGGCGCATGGCGATGATCCAGAGCGCCGCCAGCCCAAAGGACAGGATGGCGTTCCACGAGGCCATCGACAGGCTCAGCATCTCCCATGCGACATCGTCACAGCGCACCACTGGCGCAGCCATGATCTGATTGAGCAGGTCCTGCGGGCTGAGCTGGGTGATGTCGCCACCGCCCGAGCAGGACGTCGGACCCTGCCACCACGCGCGCTCGACCCCGGTGTGATAGATGCCGAGGCCCCCCGCCACCACCGCCGACAGCGCGCCGAGGCCCATCAGCCAAGCGCTGGGCAGGAACCAGACGCAGACGCCGATGATGAAGGCCGCCAGATGCGGCCAGCGCTGCAGGATGCACAGTTCGCAGGGCGCGAGGCCGATGACGTATTGAAAGAACAGCGCGCCGGCCAGCAGTGCTGCCGAACCCAGACCCGCCAGGAATGCCAGGGACCAGTCTCTCACAGATACCTCGTTGCGAAAAAGCCGCCGAGCAGGAGCACGACGAACAGGATGGTGATCAAGCCCAGTCGGCGCTCGATAAAGTCACGAATGGGGGCGCCGTATCGATAGAGCAGCCATGCGACCAGAAAGAAACGACCGGCGCGCGCGACGATCGAGGTGATGACAAAGGTCGCCAGCGGCATGGCGGTAAATCCCGACATGATGGTGATGACCTTGTAGGGAAAGGGCGTGAGCCCGGCGATCAGCACTGCCCAGAAACCGACGCCATTGAACCGGACGGCGAATTCGGCCATCGCGTCCTCTTTGCCCAACGCGGCGAGGATCGGCTGGCCGATCTGCTCATACGCCAGTGCGCCGATGGCATAGCCCAGCAGGCCGCCCAGCACCGAGGAAACCGCCGCGACCCCGGCGATCAGGAAGGCGCGGCGCGGCGCGGCGATGATCATCGGGATCATCAGCGCGTCGGGTGGAATCGGAAACACCGAGCTTTCGATGAAGGCGATGATGGCCAGCGCCCAAAGCGCACGCGGATGCGCCGCGAGCGACATGGTCCAGTCATAGAGAGATCTGAGCATGGGGACTCCGGTTCCGCTGCAGCGTGGGCTTGCCCGACGTGCGGGCGCGCGTCAAGCGGATCGCGGCTTCGTGACCCGTTGACCGCGTCGCCGTGGCGCGATACTTGGGCACCGTGCCCGAGTGGCGGAACGGTAGACGCAGGGGACTCAAAATCCTCCGCCCTAACGGGTGTGCGAGTTCGAATCTCGCCTCGGGCACCAGTTTTCCGAAAATTGCTTTATTATCAAGTGTGTGTCGAGAGTTTGGAGCATCAACCCTCTCGGTGCCCTGAGCGGCAGATCAGAACGAAGACCGAGTTGCGGACCCCGAACATCGCGCAGCACCACGTGGGCCCTGGTTAGAACTGCAACGAGCCCCGCCGCGCGATTCTCTCGACAGTCGGCAAAAACACCCCAGCGCTCTGCGCTCCGCTGCGAACCGCAAAGCGCTGACGAGCAATTCGGTGAGCAAGGCTTTGTTATACACGCGGCATCAAACATGACCCCTCAGACCACCGCTGCCGGGAGCGAGAAGGCGGACCGGCAGACATTGCTTGACGCTTTGCCCGTGCCGGGGTGATGCGAGCCGTGGTGCCGGTTTAGGGCATGTCAGAACAACCTGACCGCCCAAAGGGGCGTTGGAAAAGGCTTATGGGCTGCCGAGAGACGGCCCCAAGAACGGGTGGGGAAGCCTGCCCGATGATGGCCGGGTTCCAAAGCAGAGGCTGCCGTGGGTGGTCATTATATCCGCGTGGAAATAACCAAGAGTGACAGGCCCCGGCGCGGCCTGCCGCTGACGTTGTGGAAATATGGCTTGCGTGCGGCTCTGGGCTCTTGGCATAAAGCGGCATGACACCATCCGAACCGCCCGGCCCCAATCCCAGCCTGCGCCTTCGCATCGTTTTCGGTGACGATGCGATGCTGGGCCCAGGCAAGGCCGATCTGTTGGAGCGTATCGGCGAGACAGGCTCGATCGCCGCTGCCGGTCGCGCGATGGGCATGAGTTATAAGCGCGCGTGGACGCTGGTCGAGACGATGAACGCCGCATTTCGCGAGCCTCTGGTCGATTCGGCGCGGGGTGGGGTCAAGGGCGGGGGCGCGCAATTGACCGAGGCCGGTGCGACAGTTCTGGCGCATTATCGCAAACTCGAAGACATCATGGCCGAGGCAGGCGCGGCGCGAATTCATGCCTTGCGGTTGATGTTGAGGGATTCGTTCGGTGAGAAATAACGCTTGATCCTTGTTTGCAAGGCAGCGATATGTTCTTGCGAACATAACCAGCGCGAGGTTGCAATGCCTGCTATCGTTCTCTGCCAACCGCTCGTCGCCGCAGCGCTTGCGCTAGGCCTGCTGCCGACCCTTGCCGCTGCCGACGAGGTGGTGGTGTTCGCCGCCGCCAGCCTTGCCAATGCGCTGGCCGAGATCGAGGTCGGGTTCGAGGCCGCAACCGAGCATGACGTGCAGGTCTCGCTGGCCGGGTCCTCGGCGCTGGCACGCCAGATCGAGCAAGGCGCGCCCGCTGACATCTTTCTGTCGGCCAGTACCGATTGGATGGACGTCATCGAGGCCGCCGGATTGATCGAGGCCGGATCGCGCCTTGACCTGCTGGGCAATACGCTGGTGTTGATCGTGCAGGGCGATGCGGCGCCTGTTGCAATCGAACCCGGCCTCGATCTGGCCGGGATGCTGGGGCAGGGTCGTCTGGCGATGGCGCTCGTCGATTCAGTGCCTGCCGGGGTCTATGGCAAGGCGGCGCTGGAGCATCTGGGCCTGTGGTCGGCGGTCGAGCCGCTGGTGGCGCAGACCGACAATGTGCGCGCCGCGCTGGCACTGGTGGCGACTGGCGAAGCGCCGCTGGGCATCGTCTATGCCACCGACGCGGCAGCCACGGACACGGTGACCGTGATCGGAACCTTCCCGGCGGGCAGCCATCCCGCCATTGTCTATCCGGTTGCCGATCTGGCCAATCGCGACACCGAAGCCGAGGGCGAATTCCTGACGTGGCTACGCGGCCCCGAGGCCCGCGCCGCCTTTGAGCGTCAAGGCTTTCGGATGCTGGCGCCGTAACCAGTATGGACTGGCTGGGCCCCGACGAATGGCGAGCGGTCGCCCTGTCGCTGCAAGTGTCGTTCTGGGCGACGCTGTTCAGCCTGCCGCTGGGCATCCTTGTGGCCTATGCGCTGGCGCGCTGGTCGTTTCCGGGCAAGCAACTGCTCAACGGTCTGGTGCATCTGCCGCTGATCCTGCCGCCGGTGGTCACGGGTTACCTGCTGCTGCTGACCTTTGGGCGGCGCGGCGTGGTGGGGCAGGTGCTGGACCAGTGGTTCGGTCTGGTGCTGGCCTTTCGTTGGACCGGGGCGGCGCTGGCGGCGGCGATCATGGCCTTTCCGCTGATGGTGCGGGCGATCCGGCTGTCGATCGAGGCCGTTGATCCAAAGCTGGAACAGGCGGGCGCGACACTGGGGGCCTCGCCGCTGTGGGTGTTCCTGACGATAACGCTGCCCATGGCGCTGCCGGGGATCATCGCCGGGGCGATTCTGGCCTTTGCCAAGGCGATGGGCGAATTCGGCGCGACAATCACCTTTGTGTCGAACATCCCGGGACAGACGCGCACAATACCCTCGGCGATCTATGCCTTCTTGCAGGCGCCGGGGGGCGAGGGCCCGGCGATGAAGCTGGTGCTGATCTCGGTCGGCGTGGCGATGGCGGCGTTGCTGATGTCCGAATATGTCGGTCGGCGGGTCGCGGCGCGGGTCGGGGGGCGGTGATGCTGGAGGTCTCGCTGCGCCACCGGTTCGAAGGGTTTGCACTGGACGTGCATTTTCGCGCGCCGCCGGGGGTGACGGTGCTGTTTGGTCGCTCGGGTTCAGGAAAGACCAGCATCGTCAATGCGGTGGCCGGGCTGCTGATGCCCGACACCGGACGGATCGCCGCCGGGGATTGGCTGTTGCTTGACACCGAAAGGGGGCTGCGGCTGGCGCCGCATCGGCGGCGGCTGGGCTATGTCTTTCAGGAAGGGCGGCTGTTCGCGCATCTGACGGTGCGGCAGAATCTGGCCTATGGCGGCTGGTTTGCCCCCAAAGGCGCCCAACGGGAGGATTTCGGTCGGGTGGTCGAAATGCTGGGCATCGGGCCCCTGCTGGAGCGTAGGCCGGGCGCGTTGTCGGGCGGCGAAAAACAACGGGTGGCGATTGGCCGCGCACTGCTGTCGGCGCCACGGCTGATTTTGGCGGACGAGCCGCTTGCAGCACTGGACGAGGACCGCAAGGCCGAGATCCTGCCCTATTTCGAGCGGCTGCGCGACACCGTGAACATCCCGATCCTGTATGTCAGTCATTCGGCCAGCGAAGTGGCGCGGCTGGCGACCACCGTAATTGCGATCGAGGCCGGGCGAGTGGTGGCGCAGGGTCCGGCGCAGCAGGTGCTGGGCGATCCGGCGGTGTTGCCCGTCGGTGCGCGCGAGGCGGGGGCGGTCCTGAAGGCCCGGATCGCGCGGCACCATAACGACGGCTTGACCGAACTGGACGCGATGGGCGTGTCCCTGTTCCTGCCAAGGCTGCCTCAACCGCCGGGCAGCGAGGTGCGGGTCCGGATTGCGGCGCATGACGTGATCCTGTCCCGCGCACGGCCCGAAGGGCTGTCGGCGCTCAACATCCTGCCCGGCGTGGTGGTCGAGGTGCGGCAAGGCGAGGGGCCGGGCGCGCTGGTCTCACTGGACACCGTGGCAGGCCGAGTGCTGGCGCGGGTCACCCAGCGCTCGGCGCTGGCGCTGGGTTTGGCGCCGGGCGTGGGGGTGCATGCCGTGGTCAAGAGCGTCTCGGTCGCGCCCTCGGATATTGGCGGTGGCAGGCCGGGTGGGGGCTGACGACCCCTTACAGCGCCACCAGCGGTGCGAGGAAGGCACCAAGCGCGGGGCCCAGATCGGGCGAGACATAGCCGCCCTCTTGCACGACGACCAGCGGCAGGCCGGTGGCGGCAATGGCCTCGGCGACGCGGGTAAAGCCGGGCGTGGACAGGCGCAGCCCTTGAAACGGGTCGTTTTCATGCGCATCGAGGCCCAGCGCGACGACGATCACCTCGGCGCCAAAACTGCGGATCGCCTGCAGCCCGTCGGCCAGCGCCGCCAGATAGGCCGCGTCGCCGGTCCCGCGCGGCAGCGGAAGGTTGAGGTTGGCGCCCAGCCCGGCACCCTCGCCGCGTTCATGCGCATGACCCCAGTAGAAGGGGTAGAACCGCATCGGATCGGCGTGCAGCGAGACGGTCAGCACATCGGCGCGGTGATAGAAGATCCCCTGCGTGCCGTTGCCGTGGTGCACATCGACATCGAGGATCGCGGGCCTGAGGCCACGCGCCAGCAGCGCCTGCGCGGCGATGGCGGAATTGTTGAGAAAGCAGAACCCGCCGGCCAGATCGCCAAAGGCATGATGCCCCGGCGGGCGGCACAGCGCATAGGCGGCGCGGGCGCCTTGGGCCACCGTTTGCGCGGCGCTCAGGGCGGATTGCGCGGACCAATAGGCGGACTCCCATGTCTGCGCCGCAATCGGGCAGGCGGTGTCGGCCATGTGGAACCCGGCCTGTCCCAGCACCGATTTCGGATAGGAATCACGGCGGCTGGCCGGGTGGATATTGGGGATCACCTCGGGTGAGGCGCCGTCGATGCGGCTCCAGCGTTGGTGGGCGGTTTGCAGAAAGGTCAGGTATTCGGCGCTGTGGATCGCCGCGATGGGGCCGAACCCGTGGTCATCCGGGGCGGCGAGGGCGCAGCCCGCCTGTGTGGCAGCGTCGCGCAGGATGATGGCGCGGGCTGGCACCTCGGGGTTGGGCAGGATGCGGCCATTGGCCATGAAATGCTGCGGGTCGTGCAAATGCTGGCGGGGGTCAAGAAAGGCTTTCATTTCAGGTCCTCGAGGGCGTCCGCTTCGAGCGTGACCCAGGTTTCGCCGGCTTTGGCGGCAAAGCCGAGGCGGCTGTAGAAGGCGACGGCGCCTGCGTTGTCGGCGTCGTAGTTGAGACGCAGGAAGGTGGCGCCCCAGCGTGCCGCCACCGTATCGCGCACCCGTGCCAGCAAGGCGCGGCCAAGACCGTTGCCGCGCTGGCTGGCATCTACCCAAAGGTCGGTGACAAAGGCGCCGATCTGGCCGCGCGTTGTCGAGGCAAAGAGGGAATAGAGTGCCACACCGACCGGGATTTGCCCGTCGAGCGCCAGCACAGCGCCGGTATGGCCCTTGTCGGCCAAGAGTCGGGCCAGCGTGGCATCGGGCAGGGCGTAGGGGTCGCCCATATCGCGCGAAAGGGCGCGCAGCGCGGTGGCGATCAGGGCGGGGTCAGCGTCATCGGTCAGGTGGGCCATCAAAAGGCCACCCCGGCGCGGCCCTTGGTGCCCAGCAGGACGCGGGCCTCGTCAGGGGTGGCGGGACTGCGGCCCAGACGCTCGACGATCTCGCGGACCTTTTCGACCTGTTCCGCGTTCGAACGCGCCAGTTGGCCGGGGGCGATATAGAGGTTGTCCTCCAGCCCCACCCGCACATGGCCGCCCATGCCCGCCGCCATCGCCGCCAGCGCCATCTGCTTGCGTCCGGCAGCCAACACCGAAAAGAGGTAGCTATCGCCGAACATCCTGTCGGCGGTGGATTTCAGATGCAGCAGATGCTCGGGTTCCGCAGGGATGCCGCCCAGAACGCCCATGACGAATTGGATGAAGATCGGGCCCTGAACCAGCCCGCGGTCGACGAAATGGCGCAGCATGGCCAGATGGCTGACGTCGTAGCACTCGAACTCGAACCGTGCGCCGCGCTGGGCACCCATCAAGGACAGCACCTGCTCGATGTCGCGCGGGGTGTTCTTGAACACCAGATCGTCGGAATTGCGCAGAAAGGGTTCTTCCCAGTCGTGCAGCCAGTCCTTGCGCTTGCCCAGCATGGGATAGAGGGCGAAGTTCATCGTGCCCATGTTGAGCGAGCAGAGTTCCGGCTGCACCAGCAGCGGTGCGGCGAGGCGTTGGTCCAGCGTCATCACCGCCGAGCCGCCGGTGGTCATGTTGACGATGGCATCGGTGCCGGCGGCGATGCGGGGCAGAAAGGCCATCCAGTGTTCCGGCAGTGCCGACGGACGGCCATTCGCCGGGTCGCGGGCGTGCAGATGCAGGATGGCGGCCCCGGCGCGCGCGGCGTCGATGGCTTGCATGGCGATCTGGTCGGGGGTGACCGGCAGATGCGGCGACATCGAGGGTGTGTGGATCGAGCCGGTGACGGCGCAGGAGATCAGGATCTTCGACATCAACCAAGGCCCTCGGCGCGCAGCACCTGTTTGATCGAGGTGGCGCCCTTGTCGACGATCTCGGTCAGTTCGGCATCGGTGCAGTTATAGGGCGGGGCGAAGATGACGATATCGCCGTTGGTGCCATCGACGTTGCCGCCGACGGGATAGCAGATCAGCCCGTTCTGCATCGCCTGCGCGCGGATTTTCATATAGAGTTTGTGTTCGGCGTCAAAGGGTTGCTTGGTGGTGCGGTCCTTCACCAGTTCCACCGCGACGAAATGCCCGCGCCCGCGGATATCACCTATGGCCTCGACCCCCGCCAGCCCCTCGGCCAGCCAGCCCATCAGGCGCGGGCCGTTGGCGGCGACCTTGTCCACCAGCCGCTCACGCTCGACGAGCCGCTGCACGGCGACCCCCGCAGCGCAGGCGGCGGTGTGGCCGCTGAAGGTGTGGCCGGTACCAAAGGCGCCGTCCTTTTGGCGGATCGCCTCCCAGACCTCGGTGGTGCAGATCGCGGCGCCCAGCGGCTGATAACCCCCGGCAAGGCCTTTGGCGATCGACATGATGTCAGGTTGCACGCCGTCATGGCCCAGCGCGCGCCATGTGCCGGTGCGCCCGGCGCCGCACATCACCTCGTCTGCGATCAACAGGATACCGTGGCGCGTGCAGATCTCGCGCACGGCCTGTGCATAGCCGGGCGGCGCGGGCACGCAGCCGCCCGCTGCGCCGACGACGGGTTCAAAGACAAAGGCGGCGATGGTTTCAGGACCAGCGGCGAGGATGGCCGATTCGAGTTCGGCTGCGGCGGCCGCCCCGGCGGTTTGGGCGGTGGCGCCGGGCAGCGGGCGATAGGCATTGGCGGGCGAGACCTTGATCGAGGGGATGAAGGCCCCTTCATAGGCAGCGGTGCGCTCGGCAAAGCCCGAAAGACCCAGTGCGCCCAGCGTATTACCGTGCCACGAGCGTTCGCGCGAGATGAATCGGCGGCGGGATTTCTGGCCGATGGCGGTCTGGTATTGCAGAGCGATCTTCAGGCAGCTTTCGACCGCCTCGGAGCCGCCCGTGACAAAGACCATCTCGCTGAGCGTGCCGCCGAGGCGGGCGCGCAGGATTTCGGTCAGATCTTCCAGCGCGTCGGTGGTGAAGTTGTAGCGATAGCCATGCGCAAGGCTTTGCAATTGCGCAAAAATGGCGGTGTTGACCTCGTCGTTGCCATGCCCGAGGCAATAGACGGCAGGCCCGCCCGAGCCGTCGATATACTGCTTTCCCGTGGCGTCCCACAGATAGCTGCCCTTGCCGCGCACGGCCTTTGGCAGGGTGTTGGTGGCGTGGATGGTGGCTTGCGCGGGGCTGGTCATCACTCGGTCCTGTTGGTGGGCCGGATCAAGGTGCGACGGCCAAGCGTAAAGGTCAAACCCAGTTTGGGTGACATAGCGCAACGGCCGGGCAGGAGCCCGGCCGTTGCAGTGCTCGGCGGCGTTCCGGTTGGTCAGGCCCGCGTCAGCGCGACAGCGATCGAGACATTGCACCCGGCCAGCCAGTTGAACCCACGCACCTGCAGCCGCAGCATGAGGTCGGTGGCCTCGGCTACAGTGCTGGCGCCGACCGGTGTGACCTGCCGGAACCGCAGCCGCGGGCGCGGATCCCAATTGCCGGGCCCGAACCAGATCGCGGTGCCCCAGGCGCGGGTCCAGGCGGTGCCTCGCGCGATTTCGCCGGGTAGGGTCAAGTCGATGGCACCATCGGGGAAAAACAGCGACAGGGTGGTGTTGGGGTTGCCTTCGGGCGAGCCGAGGCGCAGGCGGGCCCGCACGAATTCGGCACCCCGGAAGCCCTGCACTTCGCAGCCGGCGAAATCGGTGATGACGCCGCCACCGCGAAAATCCTGCGCCTGCGCGAGGGGAGCGGTCAGCAGTGCGCCAACTGTCACGAGGGCACGGATCAGAGCGCGGGTTCTGGAACTATTGGACATGTGACTCTCCCTTGGTCAATCGAGCGCCAGCGCGACGCGGCCCCGCGCCGTGCAGCCGGTGAGGCCGTCGAAATTCGACACTTCGAAGGCGAGGAAAATTGCGGTTGCGCCAGCCGCTATGGCCTCGATCGGCGAGGATTCGAGCAAGCGCAGCGAGACACCGTCGATGGTATAACCACTGCCAAAGACCTTGGTTGTCGAGACGGTGAACCACTCGCCCAATTCAGGATAGTCACCGGGCGCGAAGTCAAAGCTGTAGTTGAACGCGCCCGAATGGTGGAACATGGACACGCGGCTGCGGGTCGCGTGGTTTTCCGGTGCTCCGGCTGGCTGATAGCGGACTAGGACACTCTCGCGGCTGCCCCAGCCGCCGCAGCCGCTGAAGCTGGTCAGAAAGCCGCCTCCGCGGAATTCGGTGGCGGCGAGGGCGGGCGAAGTGGCGCACAGCGACAGGGCGAGCGCCGATAGAAGGTGACGGGTCTGGGACATCGTGCTCAGGCTCCATTTGGGTTACGAATTGTTAAAGGCTAGGCCTCGGGTTTGATTCGAAGAACCCTGCTGGGGCGGGGATATTTCGCGCCCTGGTTGAATTTGACGATGCGTTGACGGAGGAATGACGCGGCGCTGCAGGGCAAGAGCAGGATCGACGGATGTCCGGATCAATGCGCAAGATCATTCATGTGGACATGGACGCGTTCTTTGCCTCGGTCGAGCAACGCGACAACCCGGATTTGCGCGGCAAGCCGGTCGCCGTGGGCGGCGGCGGGCCGCGCGGCGTGGTGGCAGCGGCGAGTTATGAGGCGCGGGTGTTCGGCGTGCGCTCGGCCCTGCCGTCGGTCACAGCGCGGCGCAAATGCCCGAACTTGATCTTTGTGCCGCCTCGGTTTGACGTTTACCGCGCGGTCTCGGGGCAGATCCGTGAAGTCTTTGCCGAACATACCGATCTGATCGAGCCTTTGTCGCTGGACGAAGCCTATCTTGACGTCACCGAGAACCGACAGGGCATCGGTTCGGCGACCGAGTTGGCGCAGGTGATCCGCGCCCGTATCCGCGAGGTGACCGGGCTGACGGCCTCGGCCGGGATTTCGTATTGCAAGTTTCTCGCCAAGGTGGCGAGCGGGATGAACAAGCCGGACGGCCAGACCGTGATTACCCCGCGCATGGGCCCGGATTTCGTCGCCGCGCTGCCGGTGTCCAAGTTCCACGGCGTCGGCCCGGCAACGGCGGCGCGGATGGCGGCGCTGGGGATCGTCACCGGGGCTGATCTGCGCGCGCAGACCCCCGAGTTTCTGCGCGACCACTTTGGCAAGGCGGGTGGCTGGTATCATTCCATCGCACGCGGCATTGATGACCGCCCGGTGCAGCCGCATCGTGAGCGCAAGTCGCTGGGGTCCGAAGATACGTTTCTGGTGGATATCACCGGGTTCGAAGACGCCCGACGCGAGGCGCTGGTTCTGGCGGCAAAGGTCTGGCGGCAGGCGGACCAGCGCGGCCTGCGGGCGCGGTCGGTGGTGCTGAAGGTGAAATACGCCGATTTCCAACAGGTCACGCGCAGCAAGACGCTGCCGCAGCCGATCGCCTCGCAAGACGAGATGGAAGCATTGGTGCAGGCGCTGCTGGGCACGGTTTTCCCGGTGCGGCTGGGGATTCGGCTGCTGGGGGTCACGCTGGCCGGGTTCGATGCGCCACCGGCGCCCCGCACGCAGCAACTGTCGCTGTGGTAGGTCTCAGCCCAGTCGCTGGGCCAGCGCGCGGGCAAAGGCGGCCAGCGCGGGCGAGGGGGGCAGTTCGGCCAGCCGGGTCAGGCCGACCGTGGTGCGGGCATCGGGCAGGGGAAATTCCACCCGTCGCAGGTCAGGCCGCAGCCGCGCCAGCGTGGCGGGCGAATAGCTGAGCAGGGCGACCGAGTCACTGTCGGCGATCATCTGCTCGGCATCGGCAAAGGACCAGATCTCATAGCTTTGCGCCGGGGGCAGGGCGCCGAGGCGGCGAAACACGGTTTCGAAATATCGCCGGACCGGGGTGCCATGCGGCGCGACGATCCAGCGTTGGGCGGCCAGGGTGTCGATGGTCAGGGGACCCGAGTGAACAGGGTGATCGGCGCGGGCGATCAGAGTGAAGTCTTCGTCGCAGAGGGGGGACTCGACAAAATCGGCAAAGGGGGCGGGGGCGCGCAGCAAGCCGACGATAAGGTCGATCTCGCGCCGGCGCAGGGCCTCGCACAGGGCGGTGTAATTGCCGGGAACGGCGATCAGCCGCAGATGGGGGTGCAGGCGCGTCAGGTCGGCCAGCGCGGCCGTCACGCTGCGTTGGCCGGAAAACGGCATCAGGCCGACCGCGACGCGCCCGGTCAGTCCGGTC
>Ga0209573_1002642_pt1 | contig 22117 bp, 18 predicted proteins | sample TNRBio252014_DNA_FD_185870 | JGI IMG/M metagenome (GOLD analysis project Ga0209573, IMG submission 185870) | Wastewater treatment Type I Accumulibacter community from EBPR Bioreactor in Madison, WI, USA - TNR Reactor_6/25/2014_ DNA (SPAdes)... | ecosystem: Engineered > Bioreactor > EBPR >...
AGTGTGATGCGGCGCCCGGAACGGCCGGACGCCCCATTGCTTCAAGTCCAGCCCTTGCGCGCTGATCGACGCGATGGCGGCGGTTTCCAGGGCCTCTGCCTCGGTCAGCGGCGGCATGATACCCGGCAGCCGGCTGGCCAACATGGTCTTGCCGGTGCCGGGCGGGCCGATCAGCAGCAGGTTGTGACCGCCGGCGGCGGCAATTTCCAGCGCGCGCTTGGCGTGCTGCTGGCCGCGCACGTCGCTCAAATCCCGCTCCAGCAGGCTCCCCAGCGACGCGCGGGGCTGGGGAATCGGCGGTTGCAGGGCGGTCCCGGTGGCCAGTTGCCGGCAAACTTCCAGCAGATGAACCGCCCCCAGCACCTGCACACCACCGACCAGCAGCGCCTCGGCGGCGTTGTCGCCGGGCACCAACAGGATACGCCCGGCGGCGCGGCAGGCGAGGGTGGCCGGCAACACGCCGCGAATCCCGCGCACTTCGCCGCCCAAGGCTAACTCGCCAAGAAATTCGTACTGGCTCAGCCGCTCGCGGTTGATCTGGCCCGAGGCAGCGAGAATACCCAGCGCGATCGGCAGATCGAAGCGGCCGCCTTCCTTGGGCAGATCGGCGGGGGCCAGATTGATGGTGATGCGGCGGCTGGGAAACTCGAACTGACTGTTGAGAATCGCGCCGCGCACCCGGTCCTTGCTTTCCTTCACCGCCGCTTCCGGCAAGCCGACGATGAATAGCCCCGGCAGGCCGCCGGACAGGTGGACTTCCACGCTGACCAGGGGGGCGTCGATGCCCACCTGGGCGCGGGTGTAAACGATGGCGAGCGACATGACAGCCTGGCAGGTGGAGGGCGGGATGCCTCACGAAAGCCGGCTGCAAGGTTGGCCGACCGGCACGAAGCGGTTTTGCACTATTTTAGTGCGTCATGGTGTCCCTAGGCTTCGCCGCCGTCCGGTTCGGCCGGTTTTTCCGCGCTCTTGCGGCGCTTGCCGCCGCCGGCCTTGGCTTCCAATTCTGCTACTTGCTTTTCCAGTTCCTCCAACTTGGCACGGGTGCGGGCCAGCACCGCCTGCTGCACGTCGAACTCCTCGCGCGTCACCAATTCCAGTTTGGCCAGGGTTGCTTGCAGGGCGGCGTGAAAGTTCTTCTCCATTTCCGCCTGAAACTGTCGAAAGCCGGGCGGCACCGCTTCCGCGAAACGCTTGGCCAAGTCATCGAACGCCTTGGGGTCGATCATCGCGATTTCTCCGGGGTGGAAGGTTTCGTTAAGTTTAACGGGATTTTGCCGTTTTGCGCGCGCCCACGACTTTGCACCAAAAAAGCGCAAAACCTTGGGGCATGGATTCAGGCTGAAGCCAAACTTGGCAGCTTCAGGGTGGTAAATCAATATCAACATACTGTTTTTGAAAACATTATTTACGGTGGCACGCGATATGCTAACTGCAAACGAAACGAAGGGTCGGCGCTGGCGGATGGGTCTGTCGAGACGCCGAGACCGCACGTCGCGCCCCTCGGGGCATCAAGCCACAGGAGATTTGGACCCCATGAAACTGATTGCCGCAGTTATCAAACCGTTCAAGCTGGACGATGTTCGGGAAGCACTTTCGGAAGTGGGCGCCCAAGGCATCACCGTCACCGAAGTCAAGGGCTTCGGCCGCCAAAAGGGGCACACCGAGTTATATCGAGGCGCGGAGTACGTCGTGGATTTCCTGCCCAAGATCAAGATCGAGATCGGCGTGGGCGACGATCTGGCGGAGCGGGTCATCGAAGCGATCACTCGCTCCGCCAATACCGGCAAGGTCGGCGACGGCAAGATCTTCGTGTACGACCTGGAAGACGCCATTCGCATCCGCACCGGCGAGTCTGGGCCGGATGCGCTATGACCGGGACCTGTTCGATCTTTCAATCATTGCAATGCGAAACCTTGGAGAACTTCACTGATGAGTAGAACGATGCAAGCGGCAAAACAGGGTGGGCTGCTGGCAGCGCTGGCGCTGCTGGCGCCGGCGCTGGCGGCGGCGCAGGAAGCCGCCAAGCCCGAGTTGAACTCGGGCGACACCGCCTGGATGCTGACCTCGACCGCCCTGGTGTTGTTCATGACCATTCCCGGCCTGGCGCTGTTTTACGCGGGCATGGTGCGCGCCAAGAACGTGCTATCGGTGATGATGCAGTGTTTCGCCATCACCGCGCTGGTGACGGTATTGTGGACGATTTACGGCTACAGTCTGGCGTTCGACGCCACAGGCATGGAAGCCGGTCAGATCAATCTGAATTCGTTCATCGGCACATTCGCGAAGGCATTTCTGAGCGGCATCACGGTGGAGAGCCTTTGGCAACCGGTCGCGACCGTGGCGAACGCCATTCCGGAAACGGTGTTCGTGGTGTTTCAGATGACCTTCGCCATCATCACCCCGGCGTTGATCGTGGGCGCCTTCGCCGAACGGATGAAATTCTCCGCGCTGCTGCTGTTCATGGGGTTTTGGTTTACGCTGGTTTACCTGCCGGTCGCGCACATGGTCTGGGGCGGCGCCGGCTCGCTGATCGGCAGCAACTGGGGCGTGCTGGACTTCGCCGGCGGCACCGTGGTGCATATCAACGCGGGCATCGCCGGGTTCGTGGCCTGTCTGGTCGTCGGCAAGCGCAAGCACTTTCCGATGATGGCGATGCCGCCGCACAACCTCAATTTCACCATCATGGGCGCGTCGATGCTGTGGGTCGGCTGGTTTGGTTTCAACGCCGGCAGCGCGGTGGCGGCCAACGGTTCCGCCGGCATGGCGATGGCGGTGACCCAGATCGCGACCGCCATGGCGGCGCTGAGCTGGATGTTCGCGGAATGGCTGACGCACGGCAAACCGAGCGTGCTGGGCATCGCCTCCGGCGCGGTGGCCGGTCTGGTGGCGATCACGCCGGCCTCCGGCACCGCCGGGCCGATGGGCGCGCTGCTGATCGGCTTGGCGGCGGGCGTGATCTGCTTCCTGGCGTCCACCAAGCTCAAGCGGGCGCTGGGTTATGACGACTCCCTGGACGTGTTCGGCGTCCATGCGGTCGGCGGTATCGTCGGCGCGATCCTGACCGGGCTGTGCGCCGACAAGATGATGGGCGGCGTCGGCTTGGCTGAGGGCATGACCATCGGCAGCCAGCTTTGGGCGCAGTTCAAGGGCGCGGCGTTCACCCTCATCTATTCCGGGGTTCTCAGTTTCGTCATCCTGAAAATCGTGGACGTGCTGGTGGGCTTGCGGGTGACCGAGGAGCAGGAAACCGAGGGTCTGGACATTGCCCTGCACGACGAGCGTGGCTACAACCTGTAACGGTCGGTGGCGGACAGCGGAGCGCGCGGGAATCCGATGTCCGCCCAGCATCGCGCAAGGTCACGGATTTCGGTTATATTCCCGCCTGGTTTTGGGTTAGGCGAACGCGAGAGGGTATCCATGAAACTGGTCACTGCAATCATCAAACCGTTCAAGCTGGACGACGTGCGGGAGGCGCTGTCGGGGATCGGCGTACAAGGCATCACCGTGACCGAGGTCAAGGGGTTCGGTCGCCAGAAGGGGCATACCGAACTCTATCGCGGCGCCGAGTACGTGGTGGACTTTCTGCCGAAGGTCAAGCTGGAAATCGCCGTGGATGACAGCTTGGTGGACAAGGTGGTGGAAGCGATCCGCTCCACCGCCAACACCGGCAAGATCGGCGACGGCAAGATCTTCATCTACGACCTGGAGCGCGCGATCCGGATTCGCACCGGCGAAATCGGTCCCAGCGCGTTGTAACCTTGTTGCGGAGCGCATGGAAAAGGGCGGGGCCAGCCATGGCTCCGCCCTTTATCGTTTCCTGGGCGCCTGCCCGACCCTCACGGCTTGATGCCGTATCTTCGATAGATTTGCCGCAGTTCGTCCTTGGCGGCGCGAATTTCCCGGGCGCGATTGCTGGAACTGCCGATGGTCGAGGACGACAGCCGCCGGATCTCGCTGTTGAGATTGTCGATCCGGGCGCGATCTTCATAACCAATGTGCGGCGGTTCCCGGGGTTCGCCACGTCTTTTACGGGAGGGAGGACGGTCGAGTTCGTCGACCGGAACGCCTCGGCTGGTGGCCCGAAGCTCGCGCAGTTGCCGGGTGGCGCGCTGCATGCTCTGGGTATTGTCCGCCCCGCCGGCCGGCGTGGGTTGCGACTGGATGTCGAGCGTTTGCGTTGCCTGTCCTTCGGGAGGAGGCTTGCTGTCGTAGTGAACCTGGCCGTCAGCATCGGTCCATTTGTAGACTTGGGCCTGCGCCATCGCACCGAACGCCAGGGCCAGGATCACGGTTAGGGAAAGGACAGGGCGCATGATCGGTGTCCCTCATGGTTGTCTCTTAAGGATACACTACCCTCTGGTCCAAGCGATTACAACGTTCCACCGTTGGGCGCTCCGGCCACGCCCGCGTTCAACGCTTCCGCCAGTCGCCGGGCGCCCGGATAGTCGGGTTTGCCGGAGCCGAGCAGCGGAATCTCGCGTACCGCCAGCACTCGCCGGGGAATGTACAACTCGCCCAGCCCCTCGCGATGGGCCGCCGCGATCAGTTCCTGGCGGTCGGCATCCCGGTGAGTGGTCAACAACACGATGTTTTCGCCCTTGACCGGATCGGCCAGGTTGAGCGCCGCGTGCCGGTCTTCCGGCCAGCAGTCGGCGGCGAGTTGCTCGACCATGGCCAGCGAGATCATTTCGCCGCCCAGCTTGGCGAAGCGCTTGGCCCGCCCGAGAATGGCGACGAAACCCTCCGCGTCTGGTCATTGCAATGGATGGACATGTTCGTGATAGTCCATCATCCCTTGGCATGCACCACGATCTCCAAGGTACCGACACGGATAAGACTGCCATCGCGTAGCTCTGTACGTCTCCCCGATGCGAATTCAGTCACGAATATCTTGCCCTGTTCCAGCACCACGCTCATCGCGTGTTCCGGCAGGCCAGCCAGATAGACGTGATCATCACCGCCGCCGATCATGACCGGCCGCGAGCCCAGGTTGACCGTGGTGGTTTCCTTGGGCGCCCACTTTACTTCCAAGCTGGCAACTCGAAACCACTGTTCCACCACCACGAGGGCCAGCCCTAGCGCCATCCCCAGTACGCCGACCCCCACCATGCGTCCGATGAGCTCGGGCAGCACCGCGCCCACGATAAGAAAGCCCAGACCACCCACGAAGCCGCCGACCGCGCCGGCCAGCAGGGCTTTGGTCCGCTCCAGGTTGGGAATCTTCGCGGCCAGCCGCCAGCCCAGCAGCAAACCCATCAATCCCCAGCAGGCCGGTTTGAACACGAACTCGCGTACCGCTGGCGACGTAAGATCGATGGTATAGATCAATTGCGCGATCCCGCCGCTCAGCGCGCCCGCTGTCGCGCCTGAAACCAGAGCGCCGACGGCGACTCGCTGGTTCATCCACCGCCGGCCGGCGTAATAGTCCCCCGCCCAAGCCAGCGCCAGCGCCAAGGCCGCCGCGAAAATTGCCGCCCAGAGCGCCACATGGAGTAGCGCGCCCAGGAAACTCCTCTCGTGATCGCCAACCACCTCGGCCAAGAGCGCGCCAGCGGCTCCGCCGACGAATCCAGCGCCGCCATATAGCAGATGCTTGTTGCTTCTTAACATGATCTCGTCCCCCTTCGGTTCGTCCAGCCGGGGTCAACAGGTTCAGCCAGTGGAATTCTTATCAACCGCCACCAGTTCCTTCTCGGGGAATACCAGCGACGCCACCACGCCCAGGGCCAGTACGCTGAGAATAATTGCCAGACTGGTATTCGGACTAATGTGGAAGCCCGGCCAGTCGAACAGACGGTTGCTGGCTTGCAGGGCCAGCTTGCCCGCGATGAAGAACAGCAGCACCGCTACCGCCTTTTCCAGATGGCACAGGTACTTGGCGGCCACGACCAGCACGAAGTACATGGAGCGCAGGCCCAGGATGGCGAATATCACCGAGGTGTACACCAGCAGGGGTTCTCGCGTCACCGCGATCACTGCCGGCACTGAATCGAAGCTGAAAAGGATGTCCGATACTTCGATGCAGACCAAACACAGCAGCATTGGCGTCGCGTACCGGGCCGCCTTCCAGGTCACGGTCAGGCTGGCGTCCTGGCGTTTGATCTCCTGGTAGCGCGCGTGCGGGACCAGAAAGTGGTTCTGATAAAGCCGCGGATAGATTGGCAGTATTTTCCGGGTCAGCCGGACCGACCAGTGGTCGGAATAGTCCTCAATCTCGTCGTTGTCGCCGATCCCGCTCAACATTTTCCAGCCGGTCCACGCCACGATGGCGGCGAAGACGAATTCCACCCAGGTGCTCAAGGCAAACACGCCCGTGCCTAGGGTAATGAAGATCATGCGAAAGACAATGGCGCCGAGGATGCCGAAATACAGGATGCGGTGCTGGAGGGCATTCTTAATGCCAAATGAGGCGAAAATGGCCATGAACACCATCAGGTTGTCGACCGACAAGCTTTTTTCCAGGACATAGCCAGCTAGAAACAGGCTGGCGTATTCAGTGCTGAAGCGCACCCGCAGGTAGCCATAAAACCCGAGGGCCAGCACCACCCAAAAAACAGACCAGCCGATGGCGTTGCCCATGGTGATCTCCTGCCCACTCCGATGCAGGCGAAGATCGAGCCAGACAAAAAACAGTACTAGCGAAAAGAAGATCAGGACGGTCTCAAGTGGAAATCCAAAGTGATTTTCCATGTTTTCCTCCATCATTAGCTTGAAATATTTCTAAGTACATCTACCTATAGTCTCGCTAATAATGATCCCTATATTCAGAATAACCAATTTCAGAATATCTCAAAAAAAATCAATTTCTTGCTTAATATCTGAGTTGGTTTCTACATTAGCGGGACTATAGGATTAAATATCCTGCGGCATAGCCGGTGGCATTCGTTCATGAGCCGCTCAAGGCGGCTCATCGGGGTTGCTAACGCGGTAAGCTAGGACCTCACTTATTTTCTGCTCTTCTATGCACTGATTAATCTTGAACTGAAGATAAATAACATTGAATAATAAAGTAGCAATTCCGTTAAGATGAGATCTTTTTCCGCCACTATTGCTTATCACATCTTCTAGCCGGCTCTTCAATGTAAAGAGCAACCCGAAATAAATTATCACACTCGCAAGGGATAACAATATCAAGATTATATTTAAAAACCCATCATTTTCACTAATTACCAATTGTAGAGCAAAGTGAGTAATAAAGGTAGAAACAAGCGCGTAAGTCCAGTTCATCGATATTTTTCGCTTGTGAACAGAGTTAACAACTACCGTGCGAGAGTACAACCAATATACCGGATAAAATCCAAAGGTGACAGAACATAGTAGAAATACCAACCACGCCGAAAACCGGGTGAATTTCAAAATAGGATTACCACTTTTCAGATCGATCAAATTGGGCAAAGGAGCATTATACGGATTTTCAACTTTCTCGTTCATGAATGGTTCTACCAGAAGATCATGGGTTTAAGGTCTAATCAATTAGTGATTTTTTGTACAGCCTCTAACTATCGACTATCAAAATCTACCTGTGATAAAGATTTACTCCCATAGTTGCCATAAACGACCGTGTGCAGCGTAATCGTAATATCAGAGTATTCCGTAGGGGTCTCAGTCACGGAAAAGGAGTCGCCCTCGGAATAGGTGTAGTTCGGTCCAATGCCATATCGAACTAGAATATAGTGATGTCCTCCCAATGCTCTGACCGTTTGCGAGGAGTTATCGGGTACGTACACCTCGGTCTGGGTTGCTCCTCTTAGCTTGACCAGCGCGGGTTCGCCCGATTGATTTGAGAAGGTGATCGTACTGCCCTCGTTTCCCCCGTATTGGGCGAGCACGTCTTGGATGGGAAAGACGACCAGCAGGAGAAAAAAGCTGATGATTAATTGTTTCATGAATATCCCTCTATTCAATGAAAAACTCAGATAATTGACTGCCGAATCCGTCTACCAGCGACCTCCAGTTCAAACCAAGTCGAACTTTTGGGTAAATCAAACGTCACCTTGGCCGGCAGGCCATCGGTGAAGTTCTTGATGATTTGCCCGTCTGCGCCATAAATGCGTCCGGTTGGGGCAATAATCTGGTTTTCACTGACGACTTCCGCAAAAATTTCCTGGAGCACACGCATGTCCTTGGCGATTTTGTGATCCCAGATATCCACGTCCGTACCAGAATCCAAGTCATCGAGTTCTTCCATTTGCTGCTCGTCAATTTGCTCTCCCAGTCCAATCAGTACGCACTTAAGTGGGTTCCGACTCCCCTGGGCGATCTCGCGGCACAGACTGATGGTGTATTGCTTGACGGCTGCCAAATCATCGAGCCGGCCATCGGTAATAAAGAGGTACATCCCCCGCTGGGCATCCTGAAACCGTTCCGCGAAATAGCGCACGGCAGGCGTCAAATGGGTGGCGTTGCCAAACCCGGTGTGCTTAGGGCCAGTAAACGTGGCGGTCGAACAGTCATCACCGGTCAAATCCCCGACCACTTCAATTTGCGCCCCGTCGCCACAAGCCCAATAGATGACGGTGGTACCGCCGTCGGCATCGAGATTGTCAGCCAGATAGGCGGTGAACTGGCGGGCCTGCGGCTCGACCTCGTTGGTCGAATAGATGAAATAGCCCCGCTCCAGCGCATCATGGACGGCGGGCCAGTCAAAAACGGTGCGGTCGATCCCATCCTGCTTGGCGAGCGTGATCCAGCCCTGGCGCTCGTATTCCTTTTTGATGGATGCCGGTAGTTGCCCCTTCGGCCCCGGCAGCAACAACTGCCCAAACGGTCCCTGCATGGAAGCACTGGCGTCCAGCGCCACCCCAGTCTGCCAGCCTTCCGCTTCCGCACCAGTCGGTTCCATCAGGATGGTAAAGGTGATTTGGTTGTGACCGCCGACAGGTAGTACGTCAACTTCGCCGAATTCCTCAGCCACTTGCGTACTGGGCAATTGGCGGTTTCTACCGGTGGTGGGCGCCGCGGGTCCGGTGCTAGGCGGTTGAGATGGTTTTTTACCGAATAGCTTGTCGAAGAACGACATGAACCTTGCTCCTGCGATCAGGGATGAAGAGAGAGCGATTGGCGGATGCGCCGGCCCAGCACGTCCAACTCAAAAGCCGGGCAGCCGGCCGGTAGCGCAACCCGCAGGCGGGCGGGTACCCCATCGGTATATTTCTTGACGACGGTTCCCTGGTGGTCATACAGCGTTGCTGTGGGCGCCACGATTTGATGCTCGCTGACGACCTTGGCGAAGATATCGCGCAGGGAGCGCATTTCCCGGACGTACTTGCAATCCCACAAGTCGATGGCTGTACCGGTGTCCAGTGTGTCCAGGGCTTCCATCTGCGTGGGGTCGATTTGGTCGCCCAAGCCGATCAGGACGGCTTTGAGGGGATGGCGCTGGCCGGCTTCAATCGCGCGGGCGAGCTGGGTGGAGTAGCGGGTGACGGCGTCGAAATCGTCGATCCGGCCATCGGTGATGAACAGATACATGCCGCGCCGGGCGGTGGTGAAACGTTCGGCAAAATAGCGCAGCGCGGGCAGCAGGTGAGTTTGAGTGCCGAAGGTGGTTCGGGTCGGACCATGAATCGCGGTCTGGGCGGCACGGTTTTCGCCGATATCGCCCAGCGATTCAATCTGCTCGCCCATCCCACAGGCCCAGTAGATCACCGCCGTTTCGCCGTGCGCGTCCAGATTGCCGGCCAGATAGGCGATCCACTCCCGAGCGCAGGGTTCTACCAGATTGGGCGTGAACTTCAGATAACCCCGGGCAATGGCATCGTCGTAAGCCTGGCGCTGGAACATGCGCACGGGCCGACCGTCGGCTTGCCGCTCCTCCACCCAGCCCTTGGCGATGTACTCTTTGAGCAGTTCTGGCGGTACCTTGCCCAGTAGGCGGCGGCCGTAGGCGTCCTGCATTGAGGAACTGGCGTCCAGCGCGAGACCCGTGCGCCAGCCCTCCGCTTCGCGGCCCTGTGGTTCGCCAAGGATGGTGAGTTCCACTTCCAAGCCGGCCGGGTTGTGCCAGACGGTCACCTTGCCAAATTCCGGGGCGGTGTGGCTGGCCGGGATAACCAGGGGTTTCATAGGGGTCTCCTCTCCAAGCAGATGAGACGCGAGATGCGGTTAGATCGCCTCGGAGAGATCCTGCTCGACGCTGGCGTTGGGGGTGCGGATCACGAGAGTGGTTTGCCCCTTGGGCAGGACCACCCGGAACTTGCCGGGCAATCCATCAGTCCAGGACGCCAGCACCTTGCCGGAACCGTCCTCGACGCTGCCTGACGAAGCAACGATGACCTCTTCATCCATCAATTCGCCATAGAGCACCGCCAGGATGTCCGACTCGTCCTGCATCGACGCTACCATGCCGTGTGACCACAGGTCATAGTCGATGCTGCTGCCTTCGAACATGTCGTCAAATCGCTCTAACTGCCCCTCATCCACATCCTGGCCGATACCAATCAGCACCAGCTTGATGGGCTTGCGCTTGCCGTCGGCGATGGCCTTGCCCACGCTCAGGCAATACTTGATACAGTCCGGTTCGTCTTCGATGATGCCGTCGGTGACGATGACACCCATGGTCCAGTCTGCGTCTTTGGCGACCTGCTCCACGCCATACTGGATGGCGGGCAGCAGCTTGGTGCCGCGCCCCCACTTCTCGCGTTTTGGGCCGCTGATGGTGGCTTTGGCCCAACCCGCATCATCCAACTCACCGATCATCTCAGTCTTGCTGCCATCCGGGCTGACCGCCCAGTACAGCGCTGAGACTTTGCCGCTCTTGGTGACCGAGGTCAGGATTTCTCCCAGCTTGCGGGCGACGCCCTGCACGTAGTTGGGCGCGGTATCGAACACCGTAGCGCCGCCATACATGGCTTTGAGGGAAGCGGACGCATCCAAGGCCAGGAACGCTTTGGAATTGCCTTCGCCCACCAACACGTCAGGATCGGGCATGAAGCAGACCACAACGTCGTGGGAGCCGTCTTTACGGGGCAGGACGTTGACATCGGCCAGCGGGCGGTTGGGTTTGCTGATTTTGGCCACGGTGAATTCCTCTGTGGGCGACGGTTTGTAATTGAGATGAGGGTGTTCTTGTTTGGCAGATGTCAGGGATCATGAGCCGGGGGTTTTGAACCCGTCTCCAAACTTGACAGGCAACGAGGCGCTGCGGCGGCGCTTTTTCGAGGCTGCATCACGGTCTTCAAGCGGACGGGGCTGAGGGGGCGGCGCAACCGGGTTAGGTGTTTCGATAGGTGCCGAGGTGCTCGCGCTATCACTTCCATCAAATATCGCTGGGGTGGGTACGCTGCGCTGTTGTTTCCGCGCTGTTTTTGGTGTACCCGTGATGACCCGTTGGCTCGCGTGATCGATACCGTTACCGGTCGCCCCACTGTCCGATTCCACCGACGATACTTGGGCGGCGGATGGAGCCGATGGACTGTCCGGGGATTGCGGTTGCACGTCGCCGGCCCGAAAGATTTCACCGAGAATGGTTGCTGGCGGTGGTGTCGCCGAAGGTTCGGGGTCGGTGCGCGTGGTAAGGCTGCCCATGTTGGCAAACAGCCCATTGGGTAGCTGGTCCCGCCGCAGGCGCGGTGCCTTATCACCAACGGGGCGGCGAACAGGCGTGGGGTCGAGCGATGGCGCGCTCGGCACGGGCGCAGCGCGCGTGCTGGACTCGGGCAATGTACTGGCAGGCGCTATCGGTGCGGGCGACGGGGACGGTGGGGGCGGCACGGTTGGTTCAATAGTAGGGCGCGCGGGTTTGACGGGGGGCGCCCAAATAACTTGCCCTTGGCCCCGTGGCGCTCCGGGAGACTCATCCGCATACGCGGTGACCGCGATCCGACGCCGCAATGCCGCCGTGCTGAGCAGCAGATGACCATCGATGAGAAAATCGCGCGGCAGATGGTCGATATGCACCTGAAGATCGTTGACCCCCGCACGCAACTCGCTCGGAGTCACCTTCAAACCCGAAATCTGCGATTCGATCATGCAGTCGGCCGGCACACGCAGGGACAGCCGCCAGTGGTGCGCTACGCCCGGCGCGATGCCACCCAGCGCCAAGCCGTGCGGGTAATGCCAGACTCCTTCTTCCTGCGGTAGCCCCCGCACCAGGCCACGCACTTCCACATCTTCCAGGGTCAGATGGCCGCCGGGCGCGACGATGATCGCGCAGGCCGCCGCATCCGCCGTCAGGGCGTCGCTGGTGACCTCGATACGCAGGTTGCGCAGGCGCACCGCAGCCCGAACCGTCAGCACCGGCCCCACCAACGCCCACAGCGTCGCACCGCCCCCCTCCAACAGCAGTGCCTTGTTCAAAACCACCGGGCCGGGATACTCGCGCCGGGGCGCGAATCCCACGCTGACCCCTTCCGGTTGTGCGTCCAACCGCGCTTGCAACTCAATGGCCTTGGCTTGGGCGGTTAACCAGATCGTTTCGGGCATGGCGGGGCCTTACATCTGGAGGAGTTGCACTTCCGCAATGCGGCCGTGCGGCTGCTGGGAAAGCCGGAATTGCGTCTTGTCCTTCAGTTCCACCGCGCTACCGATCGGCACCCGGTTGCCACCCGGCGAGGTCAGCGAGTCCATGGCTTGGTTGATCAGCAGCCAGCGCCCTTGGTGAAATACACAGTAGGCTTGCGGCGCTCGATCCGCCAGTTCGCCGGAGTAGATGTTGTCAAAGACATGCCAGGGAAACAGGGATTGGTTGTGAAAGGCCACGAACTGGCCGTCTGGCAGCCACTGCCCCGGCCGCCGTTCGGAACGCAGCTTCAGCACCGGCAAGGTACCCTTGGGATGAGGTGTCCCGCAGAACGGACAGCGCGCGGCGCGCAGGTCCGCCAGCACAAAGGTTTGGTGGGTGCAGGCCGGGTTGGCGCAGGGGATGAGCATATCCCAGGTTTTCACCAGCCCGCGTTCCCACTCCGCCGCCGCCGGCCGTTTGTGCGGGGCGTGCAAGCCATCGACAAAGGTACGCTTGATCAGGTCGGCGAGGTCCTGCCCCAGAATCGTATAAGGCGTCTTCAAGTCGCGGGGTTGGTTCGACGAATCGGTTGGATGTTCGACGAACAGCGCCTTGGAACCCATCGCCAGGTGCTCGTCCTCTTCTGCCGAGGCGTTGGAATGCACTTTCGGACCTCGCAACGGGTGACGCAATAACAGGTATTGGTAAATCAACACCGCCAGGGCGTGCTGGTCGGTCACGGCGCTGGGCAGATGGCGTTTCGGGTCGTTGACCGGCAACTGCTGGGTACCGAGCACTTCCGGCGCGATATAGCCCGGCGAACCCATGACATCGGGCGGATACAAGCCCGGCACCACCAGGGAATCGATGTCAATGATGACGCTGGCACCCTGCAAGGGGTCGATCAGCACGTTTTTCGAGGACAGGTCAGAATGCGCCAAACCGGCCATATGCAGGCGGCGAACTGCACGGGCCATGCAGATGCACAAGCCGAAATAGCCTTTCCAGTTCCCCAATTCGGACGCCGGCAACAATTTGCGTGTCTTGGCGCCCAGAAACCAGCCGCCCTCCTTTTCCTTGCCTTTGAACGGGCCATCGGCAAAAAAATAATTCCCTGGATAGGTGGGTGCGACGATGCCGATATCGGGTTGGGTGACAATGCCAGTCGGCCAGCAAAACAACCGCTTGAAATAATCCGCCGAGGTTTCGCTCGCCGCCGAACCGCCTTGAGCATGGGTAACGGTGGGATTGTATTTACCCAGGATCGCTTGCAACCGCGACAAGCGCTGTGGATCATGCGCGGCCGATTGCTTGTGATAGAACTGCACGACATACGAACGATCTGGGCTGAAATAGGTCTTTTTCATCCCACCCGCTGGGGGATTGTCTACCAGAACGTATTGAACCTTGCGGCCGTCAGTCAGGGTGGCGTCGAGAACAGTCATGGTAGCGCCTCCCGGTCAGCGATCACCAGAGTACGATCATCAAACGATCCCCGAACCTGATAGGCATCCAGCCAGGCGAGCAGGCGTTCGGCGGCATCGTCGCCGGGTAGCGGGTCTGGCCGGCGCCCTGCCCGTAACAAAGCAGGGTCCGCAATCACCCGGTCGAGCGGAACGCCCAAATGCTCGGCATAGCGCCCAACTGAATACAGCGCCAACGGTTGCCGGCCCTCCACCGTCAGCCGTTCGCCCGCAATGGTCAAGGTTTCAACCGGGGGAGGATCCATGGTCACCGGCGCGGATTCCGCATCAGAACCGGGCTTGGGCGGCAGTGCGACCAGTCCGTTCAAGGCCAGATCGCCAAACAGCCGCGCCAGGCCAGGATCGTTGGGGAAATAGTCGTCGGCCACACCATCCGTCATCACCAGAAACGCCCGGCGTGGCCGGCCGATAAACAGGCGGAGGCGGCGGTTCAGGCGCGCCGGTTCCACCGCCCGTGCGCTGAGGAACTCGGTTTCTCCGGAAAACTGACCGTGGTCCGCTTCCATCATCAGGTGAACGTGGCCATCCCCGGACAAAGCCCCGATCACTCCATCGCCAATCGCGATCGACATAGCCAGGTCGTAGAGTTGACTCGCCTCGTCTTCGACCACGGTTTGCGCCACGAGCAGCAATGTTGCCGCCAGATCATTCACCTCAATATCGCGACCGTCCAGTACTTGCTGGTGGCGTTCACTGCCTCGGCGAACGGCGGCGGCCTGCTGGACGGCTTGAAACGCTTTCACTACTGCCTGCTGCACGATATTCCCGACCAGGCGCAAATCGGCTTCCACGAACTCATCCTTTTCGTCCCGGGCGAACACGGCGGCGGTATCGGTCCAACGACGGGGTTCCAACCGCACTTCGCCCAGCGCCGTGCGCAGACTGGTTACTGCCACTTCGCAGGCTGTTTTGGCGCCGATGCGGGAGAACCGCTTGGAACCGGCGCCATCCGCGACAGCGATCAGGTTCCACGCACCGCAGGTGGCGATCTCGAACCAGTCGTCGCAATTCGTTCCCTCATGCTTGTGTTTCTTGCCGCGCACCCGTGCAGCGACCATGCGCAAACCGTGCACCCCTAATATCAGGCGACTGGCAGACTCCGGGTGGGGGTCGGGCATCGCTGCTTCGGGGGGTACCGGGTGGTACTGCCAGAGAGCCGATGGCGGCGCTACCGGTGGCGGCGTATCGGCGTCGGTGGTTTCTGGCGCGGTGCCTGCGTCAATTAGGGCAACGGGTTGATGCTCGACCAGCCCGGACTCGTTCGGTGGCGTCTGGAGACTCTCACCCGAACTGACGCCACCGACAGACATCTCACCGATGTCAGGCAGGGTGACGTCGGGCAGGGGAAATTCAGCAACGGAAATAGGGATTTGATCGGCCAGCTCGGCTGTTGCCGCCACAGTCGGGGCATCCGGGACCGCTGCGTCTGGCCCATCCGCTGCTGGCGTGGACGCTACGGGTTGAATCTGGTCTTCATCGGCTGCCATGTTTCGTTCTCAACTGTAAGCAAAGCATCCGAGGGGAAACCCTTGAGCCGTTGGCTCTGCCGGGGCTGGCGCGCCGCCAGGACGCGCTGTTGGTACCAGCAGTACGGATTTTAAGGCACGATCTGAATCTGTGGTGGCGGGGGCGGCAGGTTGATCGGCGTGTCTGCCGCCACCTGAGCGACGCTTTGCGAGGTCACTTTGATCGAATCCGATACCCACTTGAAAAAAGCCTTGAGGCTGTCCGGCTGCAAGGTATCCAGCCGCACCACGATTTCGGTGAGCCGTTTGAGCGGCTGTTCATCGGCGCCCGGCCCGGCGGCGCAGGCGATCAGGTTGCCGGGTTTCTTCTTCTTGATGGTATCGGCGGCGCTTTCCCAGCTATCGGTCGGCATCCCGTCGGTCATCAGAAAAATTAACGGCTTCCAGTCGCCTTTCTGGGTGGAGCTATTTTTGCGCACTTCGCGGCTGATCGCCTCATCGAGCAGCTTCAAGGCCCCGCCCAGGGCGGTGGCGCCCGACGCGCTCAGGTTCGGCTCCTGAAACGCCATCAACTCGGTGAGCGGAGCCAACTGGCGCGCCACGCTATCGAACGTGATCACCGACAGGTAAGCGGTCTCGATGGCTTGCGGATCGCTCCGCAGGTCTGCGAGCAGCGCTTTGACGCCTTGCCGGACGGCTGCGATCGGCTCGCCGCTCATCGAACCGGAGGTATCGAGCAGCAGATAAACCGGTAAACGACGGGTGGTTTCGGACATGGCTTCAGATTTCCTTTTTATGGTTAAGTAGTTGGGCGATTTTAATAGCAAATACTGCGCCATATCAAAGTCTATCCCCGTAAAGGAGCCATGGGTAGTTGCGTGCCTTGCCCGTTTCGCTATAGGCAAAGTTCGAAAACCAATATGCAGTGTGATATGTCATACCCGTACACCAAGTTCAACTAGCTCAAGCATGCATGTAATACCGATTCCCGGTAGATTTTATTTTTACCGTGTAGGCTGGGATGAAGCGAAGCGAATCCCAGCTTGATCTGGAGGAATGCTGGGTTGCCGCTTCGCTCCAACCCAGCCTACCCATTGCAACAAAACCTATCGAGAACCGGTATAACCCACTGTTGTTTTAATGGTTATACGGGGATCAAAGAATAGTGATCACCGCTTTCCTAGCTTGGGTGCAAGGGAATTTTTTATGGTGGTCAAGGGTTCACTGGCTGAGGGGAGCGCACTATGAGCGACGACTATGCGGTTGGCGGCAAAGGATTCAGCCTCCGCAGCCTGAACATTAGCGATTAACATTGAAAATTGAGTGTTTCATTTTGAAACCATAGTTGTTGTAACTTAAAATTCAAAGGCGCAGCACTTGCGACATTGAGGGGCAACATGATTGTCAATGATTTTCAGCGACTGTAAAAAAATAACTATTTGATCTATATAAATTTTTTGTTCTGGCTTTCAGCCGGTTTTTGGCCTATCCAGCCGGCTGGAGACCGGGTTCACAGGAAACTTTTCTGAAAAATCAGTAAAGAACCCCGCCGCAAGCGGCGGGACTTTAAAGACCAATCAAAAGCAAATTCAACTGCGAAAGCTGATCTAGGCAGCGGGCATCGAGCCCGCTGCCTAGATCACTCATTCCTCCCCGCCGCAAGCAGCGGGGTATCCTGAGTGGTTTTCATGAAGGTTTTTTCGACAGCCTCTCAGTTTTTTCAAACCCCTCGGGCTTCCGCCGCCACGCCCGCGCCCAACGTTTCCGCCAGCCGCCGGGCGCCCGGATAGTCGGGTTTGCCGGAACCGAGCAGCGGAATCTCGCGCACCGCCAGCACCCGACGGGGAATGTACAGTTCGCCCAGCCCCTCGCGGTGGGCCGCCGCGATCAGTTCCTGGCGGTCGGCATCCCGGTGGGTGGTCAGCAACACGATGTTTTCGCCCTTGACCGGGTCCGGCAGGTTGAGCGCGGCGTGCTGGTCCTCGGGCCAACAGTCGGCAGCCAGTTGCTCAACCATGGCCAGCGAGATCATTTCGCCGCCCAGCTTGGCGAAGCGCTTGGCCCGCCCGAGGATGGTGACGAAACCCTCCGCGTCCACGCGGACGATATCGCCGGTGTCGTGCCAGCCCGGCCCGCGCCCCGTGCGCGGCGGAACCAGGCGGTCCGGCTGGTCGGGCAACAGATAGCCGGCCATGACGTTCGCTCCTTGCACGCACAGCAGCCCACCCTCGGCGATGCCCTCGACCGGCTCCAGATAGTATTCGATGCCCGGCAGCAGCTTGCCGACCGTGCCGCTGCGATGATGGCGGCGGCTGTTGGTGGCCAGCACCGGGCTGGCCTCGGTCAGGCCATAGCCCTCGCTGATGCGAATACCAAATTTTTCCACCCACAGCCGGCGGGTATCCTCGCGCAGCGGCTCGGCACCCATGACGACCAGCCGGACGCTGGAAAAGTCGTAGGGGTCGGCGTGGCGACCGTAGCCCATCAAGAACGTATTGGTGCCGAACAGCACCGTGGCGCGACGCTCGTAGGTCAGCTCCGGGATGATGTGGTAGTGCAGCGGCGAGGGGTACAGGATCACCCGGGTACCCAGCAGCAGCGGCGTCAGGGTGGCGGTGGTCAGACCGAAGGCGTGAAACATCGGCAGGACGTTGAGAATCACGTCGCGGGGCATGATGTCCAGCGCGGCGCGGGCCTGGGCCACGTTAGCCAGCAGGTTGCGGTGCGTTAATACCACGCCCTTGGGTTCCCGGTCGGAACCCGAGGTGAACAGGATCGCCGCCGGATCGTCGGCGCGCACCGGTCCGGCCCCCCGGCGGAAGCTCCACTTCGGAACCAGCGCCCGCGCCAGTCCCCGCAGGCGCACCGGCAAGGTCGCCCGCGGCCGCAAATCCTCCAGGAACAGCACCCGAACCTGTTCGCTCAAGGCGGCGACCGGTGCGTCCAGATTGGCCGCTTGCACGAAAGCCCGCGAGGTGCAGACCGTTTGCACTTGGGCGGTGCGGCAGGCGCCAATGAGTTCGTGGACGCCGACGGTAAAGTTGAGCACCACCGGCGTCTGGCCGCGCAGGTGCAGCGCCACCAGCCCGATGACCGTCGCCGCCGCGTTCGGCAACAGCAAACCCACGTTTTTCTGGCCGGCGCAGTCCGCGTTCAACAGATCGGCGAGGATGAAGGCGCGAGCGAACAGCGCCCGCCAGCCGAGCCGTTGTTGCTGGGCGTCCTCAAGAATCACCCGCCCGCCGCCGTGCCGTTCCCAGGTTTCCAACAGCGCCATGACCAGCGGCTGGTCGATGTTCATCCCGGCATAGGCCAGTTCGGTCATCAACTCGTCCAGTTGCCGCCCGAGTTGCTGGCGACGGGCGCGGCCACTACCCGCAGTCGCGGACAGGCGGCGCGGCGGCAGCAGGGTCAGACGGATGCGCGGGAAGGGTCGCCGGCGAACGATACCTTGCAGCCGGGACAGCAGGCTGTATTGCGCGCCCTCGATGTAGACCGGCAACAGCGCGGCGTCGGCCTTGTCGGCGGCCAGCGCCGGCCCTTCGTAAACCTTCATCAGCGCCCCGGTGACGCTGATCCGTCCCTCCGGGAATACCGCCACCCGCTCGCCGGCCTTGAGATGCTGGATCAGCGTTTTCAGGTAGTGTGGATTGGTTGGGTCGATGCTGATGTGGCGGGTGACGGCGATGAACGGCTTGACCCACCAGTGCCGGGCGACGCGGGTGTTGATCACGAAGATCGGCACGTCTGGCAGGAACGCCGCCAGCAGCGCCCCATCCAGATAGGAGGCATGGTTGGCGACGATCAGCAATCGTCGTTCGTCGTGCGGGTAGTGCTCCCAGCCGCGCAGTTCCACCCGGAACAGCCGCTGGAACAGCCCGCGGGCCAGTCGTTGCAGCACGTGGCGCATGGTTCAGTGCAATCCGTGTTCGCGGGTGGCGGCGAAGCGCACCTCGGGCCAGCGTTCCTGGGTCAGTTGCAGGTTGACCCGGGTCGGCGCGATATAGACCAGCTCGCCGTGATGGTCCAGCGCCAAGTGGTCGTGCAGCTTGGTTTTGAAGTCTTCGAAGCGTTTGGGATCGAGGCAATGCACCCAGCGGGCGGTGGTGACGTTGACGTTCTCGAAACCGCACTCGACCCCGTATTCGCTGCGCAGCCGGAACGCCGCCACATCGAATTGCAACACCCCGACCGCGCCCAGAATCAGGTCGTTGCTGTTAAGCGGGCGAAACAGTTGCGTCGCGCCTTCCTCGCAAAGCTGTTCCAGACCTTTTTGCAGCGCCTTCATCTTCAGCGGATCGCGCAGGCGGGCGCGGCGGAACAGTTCCGGGGCGAAGTCGGGGATGCCGGTGAAATTCAGCTCCTCGCCCTGGGTGAAGGTATCGCCGATGCGGATGGTGCCGTGGTTGTGCAGGCCGATGATGTCGCCGGGATAGGCGGCTTCGGCGTGTTCGCGCTCGGCGGCCATGAAGGTGAGCGCGTCGGCGATTTTGATCTCACGGCCCAACCGGACGTGCCGCGCCTTCAGGCCGGGCTGATAGCTGCCGGAACAGACCCGCAGGAAGGCGATGCGGTCGCGGTGCTGCGGGTCCATGTTCGCCTGAATCTTGAACACGAAGCCGGTGAAGGCTTCCTCTTCCGGGCGGACTTCGCGGCTGGCGGCGGCGCAGGGGCGGGGTGGCGGAGCCTGCTCGATAAAGTCGTCCAGCATTTCCTGGACGCCAAAGTTGGTCAGCGCCGAGCCGAAAAACACCGGGGTCAAGCGGCCGGCGCGATATTCGGCGAAGTCGAAGGCGTGGCTGGCGCCGCGCACCAGTTCGATTTCATCCCGCAGGGCTTGCGCCCACGCCGCGCCCAGCGCCGCATCCACGTCCGGATGGTCGAGACCCTGGAGGATGCGGCCGGTGTTGATGCGGCCGTCGCGGGAAGGATCGTAGAGGTGGATGAAATCCTGACCGAGATGGTAGACGCCCTTCAGTTCCCGGCCCATGCCGATGGGCCAGGTGACCGGAGCGCAGCGGATTTTCAGGATGTCCTCGACTTCGTCCAGCAGTTCGATCGGCTCGCGGCCATCCCGGTCCAGCTTGTTGATGAAGGTGAAGATCGGCGTATCGCGCAGCCGGCAGACCTCCATCAGCTTGATGGTGCGTTCCTCCACACCCCGGGCGCAGTCAATGACCATTAGCGCCGAATCCACGGCGGTCAGGGTGCGGTAGGTGTCCTCGGAAAAGTCCTCGTGGCCAGGGGTGTCGAGCAGATTGATGATGCGGTCGCGGTAGGGGAACTGCATCACCGAGGAAGTGACCGAGATGCCGCGCTGCTGTTCCAGCGCCATCCAGTCGCTGGTGGCGTGGCGGGCGGCCTTGCGGCCCTTGACCGTGCCGGCCATCTGGATCGCGCCGCCGAACAGCAGCAACTTCTCGGTCAGCGTGGTCTTGCCAGCGTCGGGATGGGAGATGATGGCGAAGGTCCGCCGGCGGTTGAGTTCGTCGAGGAGGGTGGTCATTACGGGTCGGGTGGGTAATCGCGGTTGGAATGGGGCGGGATTTTAACGCATCTTGCGAGGTCTTCGGGGAAACCGCCCTACCTCAACGCCTGCATCAAGCCCGACTTCCAGCCTTGGAACTTCCGAGTTCTTACCTGGGTGAAGAAGTGCGTGTAGTCTTCGGGCGACAGGAAATAGAAGTGGTAACGCCAGGGTTCGCTCAGTTCGGCCAACCGGACATTCAGGACCTCAAAATGCCACAACCCATCGCGGCATTTGGCCCGATTCCGGTTGGAGTCGTCGCCCTCGGCCTTGATTTCAACCACCAGGATATCGTTCGATCCGCGCACCCGGATGAAATAGTCCGGGTTGAAATTCTCGTTCGCGGTGTGCGTTTTCGCTTTGATGGCCGGTTTGTAGGAATAGGGGAAGGAGTAGCTGCCCCGGTCGGGCATCTTCACGAAGGCGTCGAACAGTTCGGCGTTGGTGAACAGCAGTTCCGAGAATCGCCGTTCCGGTTCGTGGCTGGCGTAGTGGATATTCCACGGGGTCTTGAACGCCCGTAAATCCACCTGCTGGATGCTTGCCGCGATGCGCCGGGCGTCTTCGTTGAGCAGGCTGGCGTCGATCCCGGCGATCTGCTTTGCCTTCAGGTATTGTTCCCACAGGTGCGCTTCAGGCCCGTTGAACGGCGGCGACTCTTCCTGCACATACCAGACTGAACCGTGTTCCTTGAGCGTACTTTCCGAGAAGGACTGGCGGGATGCAGCGGTCAAGTCAACCGACACCACATCTTTCGCCGTCTGGCTCAGGCGGGGATGCGCCTTGCCCAGTTCCCGGAACATCGGCCCGAAGCTCTGCTGCAGAATCAGCAGGTTTCGTTGGCTGATAAAAGTGCTGTCCTGGCCGGCGGCCTGGAGGTGCTGGACGATGAAGTCCCGCAGGCGCGATTTTGGCCAGGCGGCGGCGAGCTTTTCATCCTTTTCCCGCAGAAACAGCCGGACCCGTTTCACCGCATCCTCAATTTCGTGGCAGTCCCGATGCTCGATGTCCACCGCCAGCGTGCCGGTTTCGGAAAATGTGAGGTATTCGGTGGTTTGCCGGTTCTGGGGTAGAAATTTCACGTCCGGCTCGCGCGCCAGTTCGCGCTTGGTTTCGACCGTGGTTTGTTCCAGTTCGTAGCGCAGGTTGTAGAGGGGAAAGACGAATTCCGCCCGGCGCGGCTCGTAGCCCCAGG
>Ga0209573_1002644_pt1 | contig 22102 bp, 20 predicted proteins | sample TNRBio252014_DNA_FD_185870 | JGI IMG/M metagenome (GOLD analysis project Ga0209573, IMG submission 185870) | Wastewater treatment Type I Accumulibacter community from EBPR Bioreactor in Madison, WI, USA - TNR Reactor_6/25/2014_ DNA (SPAdes)... | ecosystem: Engineered > Bioreactor > EBPR >...
TGGCAGAGTACCTACTAAACCCGGAGAGAAGTTTACCTACAAAATGGTAAGCACCGGTAAGGGCCGAACCACCTGCGCCTATTTTACAAAGGATGGCAAGCATATTATTTATGCATCCACTCACCTGGGAAGTGAAGATTGTCCGCCTGTTCCGGACAGGTCAAAGTATGGTAATAAATATATCTGGCCTTTATACAGCAGCTACGATATTTTCATGGCTGATCTGGATGGAAAAATTGTTAAGCAATTGACCAACTCCAAACAATATGATGCAGAAGCCACTTTATCACCTGATGGAAAGAAAATGATCTATACCAGTACCAAGGATGGTGATATTGAATTATATATTATGGATTTGAAAACAGGAGCAGAGCAACGGATCACCAATACGCTGGGTTACGATGGTGGGGCATGGTTTAGCCCTGATGGCACTAAGCTGATCTGGAGAGCATCAAGGCCAAAAACAGAAACAGAAATAAAAGAGTATAAAGAACTGCTGGCAGAGAACATGGTTGCTCCTACCAATATGGAAGTGTGGGTGGCCAATGCAGATGGCAGTAATGCAAAACAGGTAACATCATATGGCCAGGCCAACTGGGCTCCCACTTATATGCCTGATAGCAAGCGGATCATCTTTGCCTCCAATCATGAATACAAAAGAGGATTTCCTTTCAATCTCTACACGATCAATGAAGATGGTACCAACCTGCAAAAGGTAAGCCGTGATAAAGGCTTTGATGCCTTCCCGATGTTTTCGCCTAATGGTAAGAAAATAGTTTTTTCCAGTAACCGTAACAATGGGGGCACCAGGGATACGAATGTGTTCATCGCTGACTGGGTGGAATAAGATTTCGGCATTTAATATTTAGCGTTTAGATTTGTTCCAAACTTTTTATCATGGAAACAGGAATGCTGCATCTTCATAATGTGCTTCGTTGGGTCATCTTGTTATTATTACTGGTAACCCTTTACCAGGCATTTACTAAGAAAGAAAGTATCCGCAGCAGCAGTTTATGGCTGATGATAGCAGCGCATACCATGTTACTCATCGGTCTGTACCAGTTTATTGCCGGCAGGTATGGTATTACTAAAGGATTGCCAGAGGGTGTGGAGTTAATGAAAGATTCTTTCTATCGTTTTTATTGGGTAGAGCATCCGCTATTGATGGTTGTTGCCATCACTCTTATTACACTGGCCCGTGGCAAAGCTAAGGTGCTGAATTATAAAAATACCGGTTGGTTATTATTGATAGCACTGATCTTCATCTTGGTAGCTATTCCATGGCCATTCCGTGAAGCCGGCGCTGGCAGGGCCTGGTTCCCGGGTATGTAGTACTGCATTTTGAGATAATATGAAGCCTGAAGAATACTGTTGAATCAACAAATCCTTCAGGCTTTTGATATGTATCCTCAGGGATCACTTCTTTTCTTCCCGGTAAAATATTTTGCTGACGATCTTCCAGCCGTCTTTGGTTTTCAGCAGACCCATAATATCGTGAAAATAAAAAGTAGGGTATTCAATGGTCAGTTTGGCGGTAGCGGCGTTGCCGAATACCTGTATGCTTTCAATACTGGTCTTCCTGTTTTGTTTGGTACCGGTGTTCTTCATTCTGGCCATAAAATCTTTTAGCGATATTATTACCAGCGTATCATTTCGCATATACTGCATCTGCCCGGTAGGGCTGAATGCTTTGGAGAATAGTACACTGTCGCCGTTTGTGCCGCCATCCATATAGTAACTACATACTTTTTTTACGGCTTCAATTTCCTGCTCTTTGGTCTGGGCCTGTACAAGAGAAAAAATTGCACAGCCAAGGCATACTAAGAATATTTTTCGCATCGTATAAAGTTTTATGAAAGATAGCAGTTTGCCGGATGAACAGGTTATTATATTATATGAATGGTTATACTTCTGTGATATATTCATTAAAGGAAAACTTGTCGCCAAACGGTTCCTGCGATATTATATCTTGCAGCTGTATACCGGATGCTGAAGTCTCACTTTAGGAAAATTTAAAGAGGCTTACCTTTTCCCTAGCTCAATCACTTCACAATCCTTCATTTCTTTTCCGTCGATCACAAAACGAATAAGGGTCCTCACTTTATGCCAGCCCTGTTTGCCTGCTGCACCGGGATTCATGTGCAGGCAGTTTATTTTATCGTCATAGATTATTTTCAGGATATGGGAATGACCGCTGATGAATAACTGCGGCTGATGAATAGCCAATTCTTTTCTCGTTTCAGGGTTGTACTTCGGTGGATAACCACCGATATGCCGTATCATTACTTTCACATCTTCACACATAAATACTAACTGTTCAGGATAAATGATCCTGATATCATTGCCGTCAATATTTCCATAGACTCCTTTGAGTGGTTTGAACGAAGCGAGTTGATCGGCCAGCTGCATTGTTCCAAAATCCCCTCCATGCCATATTTCATCGCAGTTTGCAAAATGTTTGAAAACCATGTCGTCGAGAAAACTGTGTGTGTCTGATATGAGGCCGATACGGGTCAATGGTAATTATGGTTTGGTAAAAACAAAAATAAAGAGACCAAATATATTGATCTCTTTATTTTAAAGTATAAAAAACCAGATGGTTTTGTGCCAGGGCACTATTCAATAGTTCATCTTATATTGTCTATTCTTTATCGATTGGAATGACATTGAATCGGATTGTTGATTCTATTCTGCCTTCAGGTTTTTTTCGCTGTATGACACGTAATTCATGATAGCTTGGCTCTTGAAAGATTGGTAATTGTACGCTGAAAGCTCCACCCGTGAAATCGAGTATTTTTAATTTGATCTCTTTTCCGTCAAGAACGAAAATAAGCGGATACTCCTTTTCTGAATTTTCCAACCATCTTCTGCCTAAGATTAGTGATTGGCTACCGGCTATGACGTAGTGATTGATCTTTTGCGAATCCTGATCACGGATTAATAGAGTGGGGCTTGTTACATCTGTATACATATCATGTGCTTTCCTTCGGTTCCCAGGTATTGTATCTCTACCAATGAATTTCGTCAAGGAATAAGGTATTATTTCGGTCTCATTTTTTAAAGATACTTTCCATAATCCCCTTCCCCACGAAGATGCAATTGCTTCATCGTTTTGAAGAAATGCAAATGAAGTGATATTCGGAATTGATTCAGATTTTGCAATACGAAACCATTTATTTCCATGATCTCGGGAACAAATAATCCCGGACTCTGCTGTACCAATTAAAATTATTTCTTTATCTAATGGGTGAAATGTTATTGCAGATACCTGGGATGTCATTAATTCAAAATTCATCCTGTTATTGTCAGATATGCTAAAAATGTATTCTCCATTTTTCGTGATAAGATTCTTCAAATCGGGCCTGTCAACCCAGGTCTGTCCTCCATTATTGGATATGTAAATCTCGTTGTTTCCAACATCATTTATAATAATGTAATTTGGGTCCGTAGGGTCAACAGCATATGATGTGATTGAACCTATCCATTGAGTTCCATAATTTCCAAGGTTAGCACCAGAAGGTAGTGGTATTGATGTTACACTTTCATCAGAGTCTGTTCCATTAAAAGCGTTGTCGATTCTAATGAGACCAGTATTCCCTGCCGCAGTAAAGGGTACAATAATCGATGGATTGTCTGCTGGGCCTGAAATTGAGGGATGTATGCCTAATATCTGTGTTAGGGTGACTACCGCTTGTGTGGGCCACGTGGCACCTCCGTCTGAAGATACTAATAATCCGAGGTTGCCGTCTGCATCGTTTGAAAAGGAGAAGAAAGTGTTTTCCTTTGCGTAATAGATTTTGTTATTAGATGACGGTATTATTGTGGAGTAGTTTCTTTTGCTTAGCAGCGAATTTGCATATTGATAATTAGGCACGCTGTAATAATTAACTGAATAGTCGCCTCCTGATTTTGTATGTGGACTCTGAATATTTCCACCTTCAGGCACAACAACACCCTCGTCGGGCCAACTTATCCCATTGTCCCCAGAACTATAAATATTAACATCCTGAGTACCAAAATAGATATGATTTGAAGAAGGTGAGTTTTGATCGAGCACAGACTTAACATCATATACCTGGAATGCATCGTACCCTGAGGTCGCCATTCCTTTTTTTGTCCAGGTTTTTCCGCCGTCAATAGATTTTTCAATTCCGCCATCATTTACAGCATATACTGTCATGGGGTTGGATTTTGCAATAGCCATATCGGCGGGATCTGAATGGTTGAATGCCAACTTTTCCCATGCTGAAGAAAAATTATAATTACTGCCGTCCCACGTAATACTTTTTTTGCCTACTGCCGATTTTTGTGCATAATAAAGATCAACTGCATTTTCATTTCCTCCGGGTGGTCTGATTGCTTTTACATAAATCTGTCTTGATGCATCATAGTCTCCAAAATCAACCGTTATGGGAGTCCAATCCACACCGTCATTTAACGAATAGTATAAAGACCCGTAGTTACACCCAAAAAACAAGTGGTTTCGATTGACTGGTGATGTTCCAAAAGCATTTGGAATTTTCCATCCCGTTGCTAAACCAGTGTTATCACGATACCAGTTTGTTGTACCATTATCCGACATCCATATTCCTTCACTGCCATAAGTTAATACTTTATTTCCTGCAGTAATGATAGAATAAATACTATTCTTCGACTTGTTTACTTGTGGATTAATAAATTGCCAAGTCAGGCCAAGATCATTGCTGACTGCAAAGCCAGAGTCGCTGCCGACGTATACTGTTTGTGTATTATATCGGTAACAAATGCCATAAGCATTGAATCTCTTTGGATGCCCATTTGATGCTTTTGGAACTGCTGAGTAAGGTTGACGCCATGAATTTCCGGCATCTTTGCTTACCCAGATACCTCCTTCTGATTTAGCCTTAGTATTTTCAATAGCCGTGGCAATGATCGTATTAGGATCTGTTTGGCAAACTGAAACTGCAAAGCATCCAGATTGTGGGAAGGCGTCAATATGTGACCAAGATGCACCCCCATCTGTTGATTTAAACAATCCACCAGTTGGAGAAGCAACCCAAATAATATTCTCGTTAGTTGGGTCCACAGACACTGATAGTGCTCTACCTCCCCAACCAACATCAGTTTTCATTTTTCTTACCCCCTCAAAACAATCCGAAACAGTTGAAGCTAATCCTATCTCAGTTTTTTTACTGAGATTGATTGTCCATGAATTATCGGATCCACGCCACATTATAATGTCTTTTCTTCCATCTCCATTAAAATCACCAGTACGAATGGGCCCATCAGAGCCCCAGGCCCCCGTCCATGTTTGCATAGCAAATCCGTTTCCAAGAGATAGATTAATCACCCATTGTTTTGTGCCATCATTCCATATCGCGACATCTGACTTGTTATCACCATTAAAGTCGTTAACTATGTACGATTTACTGTTCTCACAACCACCTATCCATCGCTGCATCATAAAACCATTACCATTTGAAAGATTCACTGTCCATGAATTGTCTGATTGTCTCCACATAAATACATCCGTCTTCCCGTCACCGTTCAGGTCACCAACATGAATGGGGCCATCGGATCCCCATGCACCGGTCCATCGTTGCATGGCAAAGCCGGTTCCGGTTGAAAGATTCACTGTCCATGATTTATCCGAATTTCTCCACATGAACACATCTGTTTTACCATCACCATTCAGATCGCCGGTATTGATGGGCCCGTCAGATCCCCATGCACCGGTCCATCGTTGCATAACAAAGCCGGCGCCTGTTGAAAGATTAATGGTCCATGAATTATCACTTTTTCTCCACATAAATACATCTGTTTTGCCATCACCATTCAGATCGCCGGTATTGATCGGCCCGTCGGATCCCCATGCACCGGTCCATCGTTGCATAACAAAGCCGGTGCCTGTTGAAAGATTAATGGTCCATGAATTATCAGTTCCTCTCCACATGAATACATCTGTTTTGCCATCACCATTCAGGTCGCCTGTATTGATGGGTCCGTCAGATCCCCAGGCACCAGTCCAACGTTGCATGGCAAAGCCTGAGCCTGATGAAAGATTCACTGTCCACGAGTTGTCCGACTTCCTCCACATGAATACATCTGTTCTGCGATCGCCGTTCAGATCGCCGGTAAAGATCGGGCCATCGGATCCCCATGCACCGGTCCATCGTTGCATTGTAAATCCATTTTGTGCCTTAAGAGATGAAAAAGTAAATAATAATGCTGCCAGTATAATACAGCATGACCTGAAGAGATTTTTGTGAAATTTCATAATGAAAGGTTTTTAGGTTGAATGTGATATCTTATTTCTTTTTTATCATTGAGATCATCTCATCCCAAAAAATAACCACAAGAGTTACGATTGTTACTATCAGAATACCTTTTATGAAATCCATGAGCAGATACAGTTAATAAACTTAACCTGTTTACCGGCGGTTTTGAGCAGCATTGAGCGAACAACGTTATTGTCAATGTAAAGTGCAGCAATGAACGAGGGAGTGAAACTGCTCTTTAATAGAAAAATGTATCATAATTTTTTATTGCTGTTTACAAAAGTTATCATTGCCCGGGTCTTGGTCGTACACTCTGATTATAAATAACCGGGTTGAGTTTTCTTGCACCGGGTACCAACTGAATGATAGCAGTGCTGGTACCTAATGAACCGCCTTCGATAACCTGGAAACTGCCCCTGGCCATTATCAGTCTGTTCATCACACCTCGTACCAGCACCAGCAGTGGACGGGTGATCTCTCTTGGTGCCGTGTATGTATTTCCATCAAAATATCCATATGCAGGATCGTTCACAGTAATAAACTCTCCATTGGGCCCGATGGTTTCCAATCTCTTCCATGTAATCGACTCACTCATACTGGCCCTGATATTAATTTTTCTGTTTGTTGTAATAGATGTAAAAACCGGTGTTATATAGGCCGGGATAGATGCAGTACTGATCCTTTTCATTTGGGATTGTATTTCATAATCAGATGTATTTCCGCATCCTGCCTGCGATGCGAATTCTTCTGTGTTGAACCTTCTGCTGAACCCCATACTTCCATTGATCGAATTAAAAAAAAGATCATTGGAGGAGATATCAAGCACTTCTCCGGCCACAAATCCGTCACAGGCCCCCAGGATGTTGAAGAACGGATTTAGTATCCTTGCCAAAGTATAAACGGTTGAACTTCCAGGTCGCCTGCCTTTGAATAATTCTGGATTCGCCGTTCCTTCCGCAAAACCTTTTAAAAAGCCTTTTGAATCTTCGATGCTGCCTCCGTTATACATGAAATAGGACATGCGAATGGTTGAGTTGTTGCCAGGTATCAATTTGAATAAACCAGATTCAACGGGTTTGGTGAATTGGCCATTCTCATCTTTCATTAGAAAAGGATAAGTGCCATCCTGGAAATTGCCCAGGTAGAAACTAACCGGGTTCATAGCAGCCTGGTCATCCACTGAAACATATAATGATCCCCAATCCGTGTCAGTGGAGCGGGCCCTTGTATGTCTTATAGTAAAGGTTTCAAGTTTAAAGTTCATCAGGGCTGCTATATTAATAGTGGTCTGACTGATATATAGTGGCGGACTTTTTGTTGTCGCAGTACCATTTTGTTGCTGGGTTGAGTAAAAGAATACACGCAACAATTTGTTTACTCCTGCATCAGGCAGCGTAACAGCAACAGCTCCGTACACAGATTGCCTGTCCGGCAATTCCGTTATTGGCCAATCTGCTGGTGATACTCCGGGGGCGCCTGACCCGGAATTAATGTCCGCACCGATCCATCCGGTGATAGGACCGGGGGTAACACTAATGTTGGCGAACTGGAAATATACTATAACTGACATTCCTTCAACTGGTTGTTCTGGTTCTGTGCGCAGAATAGTGATCGTTGGCTGTACTGCAGCATTCACTTTTGATTTGATCTGCGCAATACACAGGAATGGCATCAGCAGCAGGAGCGGGCAAATGATTTTTCGGGGCATAAAATAAAATTTTGATCGTGAATGATATCATCCGTGCAGTGAAAAAACAAGGACATTCATTCTTTTGCTAAAAATAGTATGATGAATACTTGTGCTGCCGGCCATTTATCGGGCAGCAAAAAAGCGGGGGTGAACAACCCGGTCTGACTAGTGAAGAAAGATTACATGACCTTCCTGATGAGAATGACGACAGTAGTACCTGATGGAACACCATTATCCTCCAGGTCAATGAACCGGATAGATTCTGTATCGGCAAACTGGTTGAAATCTTTCAACCGTTGCCGGGTGATATTTACAGCTTTTGATAAATGTCCTTCGGGTAGCTGGGAATACTGTTCGGCAGCCTTCCTTCGCCCTACCCCATTATCGGTTATGGTGCAAATGATCCGGTTATCTTCTTCGCTTATTCCTACCGTTAGTTTCCTATTTCCTTTCTTCTGGCTCAATCCATGCCATAAGGCATTTTCAACAAAGGGCTGCAGGATCAGTGGGGGTATCTTTATTCCAGAAACGATGGTGTGTTCATCAATTTGTTCTTTATATTCTATGTCCATATTCAGCCGCAGTTTTTCCAGGTCCACATACAATTGAAGGGAATACAATTCTTTGTCCAGCCCGATAAGATCTTTATCAGCATTTTCCAATACTTGCCGCAGGAGCTTGGCAAACTTGCTGATATAATGACTGGCGAGTGAGCTTTTATCATTCAGTATCAGCGATTGAATGGAATTAAGTGCATTATGAATAAAATGCGGGTTCATTTGCGCTTTAAATGCATTCATCTCCAGCTCCCGTATTTGTGATTCTATTGCGGCTTTTTTCTTCAGGTTATTGATCCTTGACCGGAACAGGATGATGAGCACCGCTGAAGCGGAAAGAACCACCAGTATCCTGAACCACCATGTTTCCCAAAATGGTTTTGTGATGCGGAAAGTGAATTCAGCAGGCTCACTCCATGCAAAGCCCCTTAGCCTGGCCTTTACACGAAACCGGTAAATACCGGGAGACAACCTGTAAAAAGAAATAGTATTACTGGTAGAAGGCTCACTCCACCTTTTATCCGACGGTGCTAATTGATATGAATATTCGCCAGGGCCTTCAATGTTATATTGAATGGCATTAAAAGTTATACTAAGACTGTTCTGGTTATATTTTAATACAGGATCTACCGGAAACTGGCGGTAACCTGACACAGAATCAGTGATCGTCTTCCAATCTGTTGGTTTGTTGAAAAGCAGTACTTCTTCGATCACAACACCCGGCGAAGGAGGAAGTGTTATTTTTTCCTTTTTATCAAACCTGAGCAAACGGTCAGGTGCATTGATCCAGGTATTTCCATCTGTTGTAACGGCAAGCTTTGCAAAAAAAAGATCAGCAGTATTCAGATCTGTATTTACAGCTATCCTGTCAGAAAGCCATTTCCCGGTTTCGTTTTTTTGAAAAATACCAACACCTTTTTTTGTTATCACCCACATCTGGTTATTATTATTGAACCGGAAATCATATACAGCATTTGTTTGCAATCCTTCTTTTTCAGAAAGATGGTCAGTAAGACCGGTTGTGCCATCCATGTTACGAAAATATCTTGCGATTCCCTTGCCATGATACGAGAGCCAGCTATCATCCTGCATATCTTTCCTGAATGCAATGCCGGCCGGATCGTTCAGCATGCCCAGTTTTTTATTCAAGGATTCAAAGCTTCCGTTCGTATCAATACGGTAGAGCCCGTCATTTAAAGTCTGTACCAATAAGCTGCCATCCTTTGCCAGTACACATCTTGTAGGGAGTGGAATAAACCTTCGTGAGCCATTTTCAAAAAGGGTGTCGAGTTTTGTTTCATCGCCGGCTATAAGAACGGAATCGGCGCATAGATATAAACGTTTTGTTGTTTTATTATAGGCAAGGTCTCTCAGAACAAATGCCTGTGATTTAGGGACTAGTGAAGTAAGATCAGTCATTGCATTTTTATCCAACCTATACAGCCCGGCATTCCTTGTTACAAGCCAGGTACGGTCATATTCGTCGAATGTATATTGGTCTACAAAATCTCCGGGATACAGCTGGTAAGTGTTGATAATTGCCAGGTCGTTGACATTTTTGCTATTTGATTTGAGTTGTAAAAGAATCAGTTTTCCTGATGATCCTGATAAAAGCAATTGGTTGCCCGGTAAGTCTGCTATCATCACTATTTTTCCCAATTCTTTAAACTGTGGCAATTGAAATGAATGGTAGGGTTCAGGGATGATCTTCAGTAAACCAGTGAGACATGCGGCCCAGATATTTCCTTCTTTATCTTCAAAAAAATTCGAAACAAGGTTAAAGGCAAGTGGTATGCGATAATAAGAGGTCTTTTCTTCCTGTTGGCTGATAACAAAAATGCCATCATCTTTTGTACTGAACCAAAACCTTTTCCTTGAATCAATGAAAAAACCATACGTGTATCTCTTGTTCAGTGAATCCGGATATAAATTCGTCCAGGCTTCACCCTGAATTTTAAACAGGCCATGATAGGTGCCGATATAAACATTGTCCTGATCCTGCCTGATGCTGTTGAAATATGGAGTGCTGGTATTATAAGATGCCAGCAATTGTTGTTCACCATTTTTTTTCTTCCATACAATTTGCCTGTTCTCAAAGTTTATGATGGTTCCATTTTTAATGGTTACCATTCCGTTTATCCCTTTGTTTTCAAAACCCCGCCATATATTCATTTTCTCCCATACTCCTTTTCCAAATTTGTACATGCCCTTGTCTGTAAGGACAAATAATTCTCCGTTCTCATTTTCACGAAAACCACTGACAAATTTTATGATATGGCCATCATCTGCTGGGTATGTATAACAACTATCTCCTTTCATTTCTGCTACACCTCGTCTTGTGCCGATCCACAGGCGATGCAGTTTGTCTTCATAGATCTGATCAACCTGTAATGAGGGCAATCCATTTGTCAGACCATAATTTTTGAATTGCTTTCCGTCAAAACGACTTATACCATTGGTCGTAGATATCCATAAATAGCCAAAGCTATCCTGATTGATACCAAAGATGTAATTGTCGGGAAGGCCGTCCTCGATAGTATAGAGCCGGCTGGAGAAAGGCTGGGTATGCAATTGTGTACAGGTAAGAGAAAACAGCAGGTAAAATAAATAACAATATTTTCTGGCAGGCGGTTTCAATTTCTTTCTTTGAAAAGTTGCAGGAAGGCTCCTTTATTATTTCTTGATACTTCTATCTCTTCGCCATCGTTCATAATAATAGTGCCGCCGTCTCCACGTTTATACATTTTAATATGTGCGAGATTGACGAGATAGGAGCGGTGCACCCGGAAGAACCCATGTGCCGTTAACCATTCTGTATAATAACCGAGTGTGTAGCTGGAAGTGATCTTTTGAGTACCGGAAAGATAGAATTCGGTATAATTATTCAATGCATGACAGTATAGAATATCTGAAATGGTGACAAACAGTATTCCTTCCACGGTTGGTATCGTGATTTTTTCTGGTATAACTGCTGGTGATTTTAACTGTTGTTGAAAAAATTGAATCTGCTGAGGGGATGTTTTCTTTCTTACTTCCATGGTCTCAAAAGCTTTTTCCACCGCCAACCTGAATTCCCCTTCATCCAAGGGTTTCATCAGATAATCCATTGCACTATACCGGAATGCCTTTAATGCAAACTCGCTGTGTGCCGTGGTGAAAATGACAGCAAAACCCAGTGAGGAAACTTTATCCAACAGGTCGAATCCTGTTTCGCCACGCATCTGTACATCAAGGAAGACAATATCTGGAGGTGATTGGCCAATTTTTTTTAATGCATCGTTTACCGAGTCTGCCTCGGAAATAGTGAGGCCGGAATGGATACCAGTCAGCATTTTCCGGATCAGCGTTCTGCTTTGCATTTCATCATCCACAATCAGTATTGTCTTCGGATGTTTCATATTGCCCGTTCTTGCTGAAAAGATATTCTAAATATTTGGAAAATCGCAGGACACAAATTGCTCAGTCAATCAATTTTTTTCTTTTAAATGTTCCAATATCATCATAACACCCGTCCCCTGTTTGTTTCCTACAAGTATTCCGAAAGGGTAAAATTCCGCAGCGAACTGATTCAGGCAGACGATTCTGGGATAATAAACTGGTTGATCATAAAATATTCCTGTCTATTATGTTTCCTTTGTTTCACCATACAGGGGTGTTGATCTGTATAGTAGGTAAGTTTAGCAATATACAGCCTGCATTCAGTTCTTCTGCTATCTCATGGCAAAGCGCAGTTAAAGCTATTTCACTTATATCTATTTTCCACCGGCGGAATAATAGCATTGCTTATTCAGACTGAAGGCAAGGAGCAATTCCCTGCTCCGGATCAGCAATAAACCAGAAGTGTGTAATTGCATATATCAAAACTTGGGGTTACCGTCAGAATTCCTAATTTTAATCAATAATTTACTATGCCTTTTCACAGAAACTTTACTTACTACATTGACAAACGGAAATGGAAATACTATTTCCTGATGGTCTCCCTGGAATTAGAGAAATTGAAAAGCAGATTCCTGTTTAATACCTAATTAACTAATTCCTTAATAAACTAATTAACTTATTACCATGCCTCACTATTATACACTCGGAACTATTCCGCACAAACGCCACACACAGTTCCGCAAGCCCGATGGTGGTTTGTACAGCGAACAATTATTTTCTACCGAAGGTTTCAGCGATGATTATGCCCTGCTTTACCATTGTCATCCGCCTACTCAGATCATCAAAACAGAACCGCAGGTGGATGTAAGTCCTCAGGTGGCAGAAGAAAAAATGCTGAAGCACCGAAGCCTCGAAGGCTTTAAGATAAAACCGGTGAAAGACTACCTGCAAAGCCGGGTACCGGTACTAGTAAACAGCGATTGTCATATCGTACTTGCTGCGCCGCAGGAGAGCATGAAGGATTATTACTATAAAAACACCGATGCTGACGAAATGATTTTTGTACATGAAGGCAGCGGTATTGTTCATACACAGTATGGCGGATTGCCTTTTTCTTATGGTGATTATATTGTGTTGCCGAGGGGAACGATTTACCAGATCAGCTTTAATACGCCGGATAACCGGCTCTTTATTGTGGAATCCTTCTCGCCGCTCCGTTATCCCAAACGCTACATGAGCAAGTATGGGCAGCTGATGGAACACTCACCATATTGTGAAAGAGATATCCGTCCGCCGCAGGATCTGAAAACATTTGATGAGAAGGGCGACTTTTTGATCAAAGCTAAAAAGAAGGGAATGTTGTATGGCTTACACTATGGTACGCATCCTTTTGATGTCATCGGGTGGGATGGTTGTTGTTATCCCTATATTTTTTCCATTCATGATTTTGAACCCATCACCGGCCGGGTGCATATGCCGCCGCCTATTCACCAGACCTTTGAAACAAACTCTTTTGTTGTCTGCTCCTTTGTACCGCGGCTGTATGATTATCATCCCAACGCTATTCCGGCGCCATATAATCACAGTAATATCGACAGTGATGAAGTGTTGTATTATGTAGAAGGGGAGTTTATGAGCCGCAAGCATGTGACTAAAGGAATGATCACTTTACATCCTGCCGGGATACCGCATGGTCCGCATCCGGGTGCGGTTGAAAAAAGCATCGGAGCCAAAGAGACAAAGGAACTAGCTGTAATGGTAGATACATTCCGGCCGCTGATGTTGACGAAACAAGCATTGGAGATAGAGAACCAGGATTATGTGATGAGCTGGGCGGAATGATGCCTGCCCAGAGATTGCCGAAGGGTAATGACTTGAGCGGAATAAAACCGTTTATAGATTCAATATAACACTCCCGGTTTTCTGTCCCGAGTTTACATATGTAAACGCTTCGGCAATCTTTTCCATTGGGTAATGGCGGTCTATAATGGGTTTGAACTTTCCATTGTCCAACAATTCTTTCACCAGCTTCAGTGTGGCTTTTATATCTGTGGGTACGGGAAATACCATACGTTTTTTACTCCAGCGGGTGGTTAGCGGGAGGTACAGGTTTTCATTACCTGGTCCCAGTTCAGAAGACATATACAGGCCACCCGGTTTCAATATTTTTTTACAAATACCAAAATTACTTTTACCTACTGCATCCAAGATGAAATGATATTGTTCACCACCGTTGGTAAAATCTTCAGTCTCGTAGTCAAATACACGGTCAGGCGCTAACGATTGTATAAGGGCCACATTTTTTGTATTGCATACTGCCGTTACATGGGCACCAATATGTTTCAGCAGCTGCACGGCTGCCGAGCCAATAGCTCCGGTGGCACCATAAACAAGCACCTTATCTCCTGTCTTCATCTTTGTTTTGCGAATATAATTCCAGGCATAATGGGCCCCTTCGGGTGCAGCCGCGGCTTCATCAAAAGAAATAGTATCTGGTATTGTTATTATGTTATTGTTTGCTGCTATTGTTATATACTGTGCATGAGAACCGCAACCATGATCATTAAAACCAAATACTCTTTCACCAACCTTGAATTGCGTAACATTTTTGCCAATGGCTTCAACAACGCCGGCAAAATCTGTTCCTGTGCTGGCATGCCGGGGCTTCCATAAACCGGTAAAGAACCGGAACACAAATGGTTTACCCCAAAGTACGCCGCAGTCTGTTCTGTTTACAGTAGTGGAATATACCCTTATTAAAAGTTCATTTTCTTTGGGAGTGGGGATGTTAACTTCCTGTATGCTCAATATTTCTGGAGGGCCGTACTTGTTTCTTATAACTGCTTTCATCTTCGTTATTTTGTAATGATATCGCCTCCCGGTGGCCTTTTCTTCCGATGAAATTAAAAACAAAACCCCGGCAATTTTCCGGGGTTTTGCCAATCACTTGAGGAACTATCTTCCTTCAGAAGCATCTTCGCATTTCTCTACTTCTTTTCCTACTTCTTCCAAAAAGGCTTTATCCTCTTTATATTTTTCCTGCATTTCTTTTTCAAATTTTTCCCGGGCTTCTTCAGCCGCCTCTTTAGCAGCTCCTTCTGCTTTATAGGCTTTTGCATTCAGGTCACACCATTTTTGTGCGATAGATGCAGCGGTTGCTTTTCCGCCACAGGAGGTGAGAGTAAAAGCTGCTCCTATCACAGCAAGCAGTAAAAATTTTTGTTTCATGTGTTTAATGGTTTATGTCTTCGGTGAAGACTGGTTTATAATATGCTCCTGAAGATAGTTTTTCTTTTTTAAAGGACCGGCGGTCATGCAGCCTGGTATTCAAATAATAAGAACATTTTGAACAATTTTATTTCAGCATCCGAAAAAAAATATTTGGAAAGAAGTTATAGATTTTTATCTTTATTAACCATTTGGTTAAAAATGCCTAAAATCAGAAAAGATAAGACCACGGAAGAGCGGATACTGTCAGCTGCCAAGAAGATATTTGTTATGAAAGGTATGGCTGGTGCCAGGATGCAGGATATAGCGGACGAGGCCGGTATTAATAAAGCGCTGCTGCATTACTATTTTAAGAACAAGGAAAAATTGTTTGAAGTGATCTTTCTGGAAGCAGCCGGCAAACTTTTTCCCAAGATCAACGAAATATTCCTGGCAGATAAACCCCTGTTTGAAAAGATCGAAAGTTTTTGTGATGAGTATATCACTATCGTGATGGAAAATCCTTACCTCCCATTGTTTGTATTGAATGAGATCAACCAGGACCCTGAATATTTTTTGAGCAAAGTATGGAAAGGAAAGAACCTGCCTCTGCCGGAAAAATTCCTGGCACAAATTGAAGAGGAAGTAGCGAAAGGAAAAATAAAAAGGATCAGCCCATTGCATTTGCTGATGAACCTGATCTCAATGACTGTTTTTCCGTTCGTGGCGAAGCCTATGTTTCAGAAAAACCTTGGATTGGATGAATTACAGTTTCGCTCAGTAATGGAACAGCGGAAAAAGGAAATACCGGGGTTCATCATTGATGCGATAAAGAAATAATTTTTTTGCATATATATTAACTATCTGGTTAAACTAATATTTATGAAGAGATATTTAATAATTGGCGGATTGTTCCTTTCTGTTCAGCTGGCAGGCCAATCATTACAAAAGCTTAGCCTGGCAGAGGCCTGCGACCTGTCACAGAAGAATTATCCGGCAGTAAAGCAAAAGGACCTTGTAAAGCAAACCGCTGCCATCAGTGTGGAGAATTTGCAAAAAGGGTTTCTGCCTCAATTTTCTTTCAGCGGACAGGCTACCTATCAATCCGATGTAACAAAGGTCCCGGTTTCACTGCCCGGTCTTAGTATTGAATCGCCTTCAAAAGACCAGTACAAGTTAGTAGCTGATGTCAGCCAACTGATCTATGATGGCGGAATGACCAAAGAACAAAAGGCATTGCAGCAACTCAATGCTACCGTAGAAGATCAGAAAGTGGAAGTGGAATTGTATAAACTAAGGGAAAGAATAAATCAGCTCTATCTGAGTATTCTCTATCTCGATGAACAACTAAAACAGGTTGATTTGGTAAAAGATGATATTCAAACGGGCATTAAAAGAGTAGAGGCACAGGTGCAGAATGGCGTAGCATTTAAGTCAAACCTGAATATGCTGAAAGCTGAATTATTGAAAACTGAGCAAAGGTCCATCGAAGTGAAAACATCTAAAAAGGGATTAGTCGATGCACTGTCATTATTTATTGGCCAGGAACTGGATGAGCAGGTACAATTGGAAAAACCTGTTTCTGCTGCGGTCGCTGCTGACGAAATTGTCCGGCCCGAATTAAAATTATATAGCGGGCAGCAAAAGCTCATTGGTCAGCAGGAAAAACTGATCACTGCTAAAAATTTACCAAAGGCAAGTTTGTTCGTACAGGGTGGTTATGGCCGGCCGGGTTTGAATATGCTTTTAAATGAGTTTGATTTTTTCTATATCGGTGGTATTAGGTTCAACTGGTCGCTTGGGGGATTGTACACAAAAAAGAAAGAGAAGGAACAGGTAAACATCAATAAAAAAATGGTGGAAGTGCAGAAGGAAACTTTCCTGCTCAACACCAATTCATTGTTAAAACAGCAGCAGGCAGAAATTGATAAGCTGCAAAGACTGGTGACATCTGATAACGAAATTATCAGTTTGCGAAAAAGTGTAACGGAAGCCGCTAAAGCACAACTGGAAAACGGTGTGATAACGGCCAATGATTTTCTGAAAGAAGTGAATGCAGAGGACCAGGCCAGGCAAACGCTGATCACTCACCAGGTGCAATTGTTACAGGCACAAATCAACTATCAAACCATTTTAGGTAAATAATTCACTGGCTCTCCTGTGAGAGTAAAAAACATTAAATGCGAACCTGCCGGCAGGTAACATATGACAACTGTCTAAATTAAAAATATACACATGAAAAGAGTATTTCAGTATTTGGTCATTGGAAGTTTGCTTATCACGGCGTCATGTAATAATAGTAATGGCAAATTTGATGCAAGCGGCACTTTTGAAGCCAACGAAGTCATTGTTTCTTCTGAGTTGTCAGGAAAGATACTGAGTCTTAACGTGGAAGAAGGTCAGACCCTTTCTAAAGATTCAGTGGTCGGAATTGTGGATGCGGCTGCTATTTCATTGCAAAAAGAGCAAGTGGAAGCCAATATACAGGCATTGTCAGAAAAAACTGCCGACGCATCACCACAGGTGAAATTGCTGGAAAATCAATTAGCCGTGCAGCAATCACAATTGAATAACCTCCAGCATGAACAAACAAGGATTCAAAATTTGCTGAAACAGGATGCAGCTACCGGAAAGCAGTTAGACGATATAACTGCACAGGTTGATGTGGCTAAAAAAAGCCTGGCGGTTACACAACAGCAGATCAATGTACAGCGGAATAATATCGCCACGCAAAACCGGAGCATCTTAAGTGAAGGCAAACCATTACAAAAAAGAGTGGCTCAACTGGACGATCAGTTGAAACGGGCCAGTATTATCAACCCTGTTGCCGGTACCGTTATTACAAAATATGCAGAAGCCGGCGAGATTACCTCTGCGGGAAAGGCATTGTACAAGGTGGCCGATTTGTCAACAATGACATTAAGGGCTTACCCGACTGGTTCTCAATTATCAACAATAAAACTGGGACAAACGGTGAAAGTGATGGTAGATGATGGAGAAAAAAAGTATAAAGAGTTCGATGGTACAATCACCTGGATAGCTGATAAAGCTGAATTCACCCCCAAAACTATTCAGACAAAAGATGAAAGGGCTAACCTGGTGTATGCAATAAAAATAAAAGTGAAGAATGACGGGTATCTGAAGATTGGAATGTACGGGGAGGTAAAATTTGGCAATAATCAGTAATGACAGCAGTTAAAGTTAATAACATTGTAAAGACCTATGGTAAGAAGAAAGAAATAACAGCACTGAGTGATATTTCTTTTTCTGTATCGAAAGGCGAACTCTTTGGAATCATCGGCCCCGATGGTGCTGGTAAAACCTCTTTATTCAGGATACTCACCACATTATTACTGGCAGATAAGGGTGGAGCCACTGTAGATGGGTTTGACGTGGTGAAAGATTATAAAGCCATTCGTCAACGGGTTGGATATATGCCCGGCAGGTTTTCACTTTACCAGGATCTTTCCGTAAAAGAGAACCTTGACTTTTTTGCTACCATTTTTAATACTTCTGTGGAAGATAATTATGAACTGATAAAAGATATCTACTCACAGATTGAACCATTCAAAGACAGAAAAGCAGGTAAGTTGTCGGGAGGTATGAAGCAAAAGCTGGCTCTCAGTTGTGCATTGATACATCGTCCGTCGGTCTTGTTCCTGGATGAACCGACTACTGGTGTTGATGCAGTATCCCGGAAAGAATTCTGGGAAATGCTGAAAAGATTAAAAGAACAGGGTATTACCATTCTTGTTTCTACGCCCTATATGGATGAAGCAAGTATGTGCGACAGGGTAGCTTTGATCCAGGCAGGTAAAATTTTATCTATTAATACACCACAGGGGATCGTGGGGACTTTCGGTAAGAAATTACTGGCAGTTAAAAGTAATGATATGCTTCGGATGCTGCATGATTTAAAAAAGTCTGAAGAGGTGCAGGACGTCTATCCGTTTGGGGAATATCATCATGTTGTGATGAGGAATGATAGTAAAGAACTATTGAGAAGTTACCTGGAACAAAAAGGGCAATCATTTGAATTGAAAGAAACGGAGCCCAATATTGAAGATTGTTTTATGGCATTAATGAAAACAAGCTAATAGCAATAGTTAGTATGAATGAAAAAGTAATTGTAGTTGAAAATCTCACGAAGAAGTTTGGAGACTTTACCGCAGTCGACCATATCAGCTTTGATGTACATAAGGGTGAGATATTTGGTTTTCTCGGTGCTAACGGTGCTGGTAAAACGACTGCTATGCGGATGTTGTCCGGGTTATCTATGCCCACATCCGGCAAGGCAATGGTGGCCGGCTTTGATGTATACAGGGAGAATGAAAAGATCAAGCGGAATATTGGTTATATGAGTCAGAAATTTTCTTTGTATGAAGATCTGACTGTAAGAGAAAATATTCGCTTCTATGCAGGTATTTATGGAATGAGCAGCCATTTTATTAAAGAAAAAACGGGGCAGGTGCTGGGTGAACTTCATTTAATAGCTGAAGGCGATAAGCTGGTGAAATCATTACCACTTGGCTGGAAACAGAAACTGGCTTTTTCAGTTGCTATTTTTCATGAGCCCCGGATTGTTTTCCTGGATGAACCGACCGGGGGTGTGGATCCTGTAACAAGAAGAGAGTTCTGGCATATGATCTATGAAGCCGCTGCTTCAGGTATTACTGTTTTTGTTACCACCCACTATATGGATGAAGCAGAGTATTGCGACAGAGTAAGTATTATGGTAGATGGAAGGATTGATGCATTGGATACACCGCAGCAACTGAAGAAAACATATGCTGCCGGATCGATGGATGAAGTGTTTTTAAAATTAGCAAGAAAAGCCACAAGGGCAGCAGACTAACATGAAACAATTTTTTGCTTTTGTAAGGAAAGAATTTTATCACATCTTCCGTGACAGGCGGACAATGATTATCCTGCTGGCTATGCCTGTAGTACAGATCATTATTTTCGGCTTTGCACTGACGAATGAAGTAAAGAATTCGAAAATCGCTATTTGGGATCAGTCTAAAGATGCGGCTACTGCTTCTTTGATCACCGAGTTGGAGGCCAGCCTATATTTTGAAGTAGAACAATCCATTCATACAGCCAAAGAAATTGAATCGATCTTTCAAAAAGGGAAAGTAAAGCTAGCGGTTATTTTGCCCCCGCATTTTGATGAAGACCTCAGGCATTTCAACAAAGCTCAGGTACAACTGATCACCGATGCCTCAGATCCAAATGTGGCCAATACACTGACAAATTATGCCTCTGCTATTATAATGGATTATCAAAACAGGATAACACATGAAAAAAAGCTGCCTTACACAATTACTACGGAGATGCGGATGTTATACAACCCTGAGCTGAAGGGGGCATACAATTTTGTGCCGGGTGTGATGGCGATGGTGTTATTGCTGGTTTGCACCATGATGACTGCTATAACGATTGTCAGGGAAAAAGAAACAGGTACGATGGAGGTGATGCTGGTGTCACCGGCAAACCCCCTGCGAATTGTTATAGCCAAGGCAGTTCCTTATTTTTTATTATCGATGGTTAATATCACTACCATATTGTTGTTAAGTGTTTTTGTACTGGATGTACCGGTTAATGGTAGCCTCGTACTGCTTGTCGGGGAAAGCCTCTTGTTTACCCTGGTGTCACTGTCTTTGGGTTTACTTATTTCCACGAAAGCAGGTTCACAACAGACAGCTTTGTTTATTTCACTGGTGGGTCTTTTACTCCCTACTGTCATGCTAAGTGGTTTTATGTTCCCGATTGAGAATATGCCATTGCCTTTACGAACCGTTTCGAATATTGTTCCGGCGAGATGGTATTACAGTATTGTAAAATCAGTGATGATAAAAGGAATTGGCCTGAATGCTGTATGGAAAGAAACACTGATTCTTTCCGGAATGCTGATATTCTTTTTGGGACTTGCTATTAAGAATTTTAAAATACGTCTGGCATGAGAACATTAAGATATTTATTGCAAAAGGAATTCAGGCAGATATTCAGGGATCCCTCCATTCTTCGCCTGATATTTATCATGCCGGTGATACAGTTGATAATTTTACCCTTTGCAGCGGATTATGAAATCAAGAATATCAAGCTGGCTGTAATAGATCATGACCATTCTTCTTATTCCAGGAACCTGATAGCCAAAATAGCCTCATCTGGTTATTTCATCCTGACAAATTACACCGACTCTTATTCTGAGGCAATGAATAAGATAGAACATGATAAAGCAGATCTTATCCTTGAGATTCCTGCCTCATTTGAAAAAGAACTGGTAAAAGAAAGTGAGTCAAAATTATTTATGGCTGTAAATGCTATTAATGGTGTAAAAGCAGGGCTGGGTAGTGCGTATCTCCGCAGTATTATTCAGGACTACAATAAAGAAGTAAGAACAGAATGGATACAATTTCCCCGGTTTGACCCGGAAACAAACATCGCTGTCACCTATTCTAACTGGTTCAATTCATCCATGAATTATAAAATCTTCATGGTTCCGGGTATACTTGTTTTGTTGCTGACGATGGTGGGAGCCAATCTTACTGCCATAAATATTGTAAGAGAAAAGGAAATAGGGACGATTGAACAGATAAACGTAACTCCTGTCAGCAAAGTTCACTTTATACTGGGCAAGCTGATTCCTTTTTGGATACTTGGATTAGTAGTGTTTACCCTTGGATTAGGTATTGCCCGGTTATTTTATGGTATCACACCAGCGGGAAATATTTTTACCATTTATGTATTTGCGGCTATTTACCTTTTGGCTGTATTGGGCTTAGGGTTATTGATATCCACTTATGCAGATAATCAGCAACAGGCGATGCTTATATCCTTTTTCCTGATGATGATTTTTATTTTATTGGGCGGTTTATACACTTCTATCGACAGTATGCCCTCCTGGGCAAAAGCTATAACAAAAGCCAACCCCGTATCCTATTTTATTGAAGTGATCCGGATGGTGGTATTAAAAGGCAGTGGTTTGGCGGATATCAAATCACAGTTGTTCA
>Ga0209573_1002645_pt1 | contig 22098 bp, 27 predicted proteins | sample TNRBio252014_DNA_FD_185870 | JGI IMG/M metagenome (GOLD analysis project Ga0209573, IMG submission 185870) | Wastewater treatment Type I Accumulibacter community from EBPR Bioreactor in Madison, WI, USA - TNR Reactor_6/25/2014_ DNA (SPAdes)... | ecosystem: Engineered > Bioreactor > EBPR >...
ACGCCGGCGTCCTGCAGGTGTTCGGCGTCAACGACCACGAAAGCGCCCGCCTCGTCTCCGATCTGCTCGGACAGGAAACCGCCGTGTTCAAGACGATGGGCCAGGCGCTCGATTCCGATAAGTCCGGCATATCCTACGGCGAGCATCATTCCGGCCGACCGCTGCTCACCCCCGACGAAGTGGGGTCGGTTCCGGCTGAGGGCGAAATGACACCCTAAGCATGAGCAGGGTTGAGTGCGAGTGTCGGTTGCGGCTAGAGATTGGTCAGATCGTCCGGGTATTGACCGCCCCTCCGGACGAACTGGCTCCAGGTTTCCTCTCCTCGTTTCGAGACGACCCGGTGCGCGGGATCATCGGCAGCAGCCTCGATGAGGCCAAGGCGCACGAGGGGTGCGATGGTTCTGTCACCGAACAATTTTTCATAAGTCCGCTCCTGCAAGTCGAGCATCCACCCCGACGTTCCCCGTTCGGTGACGGCAGGAACAAGGCGTCCGCCCGAGGCGGGTCGGTCGCCACGCGACAGGGTGAACAGGCAAATGGTCCAGAAGGCGTCTCTCGGTCGCGGCGGTATCAGCGACCATTCCATCGGTCCGCTGTCCGGTTGCGCGACTACGGGAGCGGGTCCGTGTTCACCGTCACGGATCCCCTCACGGTGTGCCCTCTCGAGCGCATTAGCGATCGCGCCTGCGGTATCGACAGAAAGCCCGTATTTCCGATTGTAGCGGTCCTTCGCGACTATCTCGTGTGCAATTTCCCTGAAGCGAGCCTTGCGATATGGATCGGCTGGGGCGCGGCTCGATCGCTTGCTCATGGTGAGGTCTCTATCTTTGGAGCCAGGGAAAATCTGTTGCGCTTGACGATGTCAGCGACGGTGTTCTTGCTGATACCGAGATCGCGAGCGATCCAGCGGTAGCTCCGGCCCTCGGCGTTCAGTGTCATGACCTTCGATGCAAGCCGATCCGATTTAGGTCGCTCGCCGGCTTGGCGACCGAGCTTTTTGCCGCGTGCTTTTGCTGCGGCGAGGCCGGATTTGACCCGTTCGCTGATCAGGTCGCGTTCGAACTCCGCGATGCCGGAGAGGAAAGTCGCCAGCATCCGCCCATGCGGCGACGACAGGTCGAACGCCATTCCGTTCATGGCGATGACGGAAACCTTCCAGTTCTCCAGTTCGCGCAGCGTATTGAGCAAGTCGATTGTCGAGCGTCCCCACCGGGACAATTCCGTGACCAGGATCACATCGATCTGCCTGGCCTGGGCAAGGGCCAGGACTTTCTTCCGTTCGGCCCGGTCGAGTTTTGCGCCGGAGCCCGTTTCCTTGAAAGTTGCCACCACGTCGTAGCCGGCACGGCTGGCGAATGCCGACAGGTCACGCTCCTGCCGCCCGCACGACTGATCGACTGTTGAAACGCGACAGTAGATGGCGGCACGTTGTCCCAATTGAACCTTCATGGATTTGGGCGCCGGAAAGCCTTGATTTGCACGGGCTGAGTGTTGTCCAGAACAGACTATACTTCAATAGGGACAGATCGAATGCCACGACGCCATATTCTCACCGAGCGACAGCGATCGGCGCTACTCGATCTGCCGACGGACGATCTGTCGCTGCTAAAGCACTACACATTGGGCGACGACGATCTGGAAAACATCGAGCAGCGCCGCAGACCGGAAAACAGGCTCGGCTTTGCCCTGCAACTTTGCGCATTGCGATATCCTGGCCGTGCATTGGCTCCGGGCGAGATGATTCCGCACGAAGTCCTTTCCTATATTGGCGCTCAGCTCGGCACTCCGGCCGATGCGCTTCTGACCTATGCCGCCAGGCGTCAGACCCGCCAGCAGCACATGGACACGCTGCGCGAAATCTACGGCTACAAGACGTTCTCGGGCCGTGGCGCCCGTGATCTGCGAGACTGGCTTTTCGATCAAGCTGAAGATGCCCGGTCGAACGAGGACCTTGCCCAGCGTTTTGTCGCGCGATGCCGGGAGACGTCGACTATTCTGCCAGCCGTATCGACAATCGAACGCCTGTGCGCGGATGCCCTGGTCGCCGCCGAGCGTAGGATCGAAACGCGGATTGCGGAAAAGCTGGATGCTGACGCGCGCGAGCGGTTGGACGGGCTTCTGACCGAAATGCTGGCCGGCAATATTAGCCGCTTTATCTGGCTTCGCAATTTTGAGGTCGGCAACAACTCGGCTGCCGCAAACCGCCTGCTCGACAGACTGGAGTTTCTGCGCAATCTGAATCTCGATCATCAGGTTCTCGCCGGCACCCCATCGCACCGTGTCGCACGCCTGCGCCGGCAGGGCGAACGCTACTTTACGGACGGCTTGCGTGACATCACCTCGGACCGGCGCTGGGCGATCCTTGCCGTATGCGTTGTGGAGTGGGAAGCGGCGATTGCCGATACTGTCGTCGAAACCCATGATCGGATCGTAGGGAAGACCTGGCGGGAGGCGAAACGGCTGCATGACGAGACGATTGCCGGTTCCAAGGCAGCGCTCACCGACACGATACGCGCCTTCACCGCATTGGGCGCCTCGTTGCTAGAGGCCCGCAACGATGGTGTGCCGCTGGAAATGGCGGTCGCCAATTCGGCGGAGTGGCACCGGCTCGATCAATTGGTCGCGACAGGTGCCCAGCTCAGCAACACGCTGGCCGATGAGCCGCTGGCTCATGTCGGACAGGGATACCATCGCTTCCGCCGCTATGCACCGCGCATGTTGCGATGCCTGAATATGGAGTCCGCGCCGGTCGCCCAGCCATTGGTTGCGGCAGCCGCGGCGATCGGGGAAATACGGGCGTCAGCATCAGCGGATGGGAGCTTCCTTAGGCCCAACTCGAAATGGCACCGTCATTTGCGAGCGAAGGAAAAAGGAGACAATCGGCTCTGGGAAGTCGCGGTTCTGTTCCACCTCCGCGATGCTTTCCGCTCCGGGGATATCTGGCTCGCTCATTCGCGCCGCTATGGCGATCTCAAGCAGGTGCTGGTGCCGATGATTACGGCGCAAGAGCAAGAGAACGCGAGGTTGGCCGTGCCGCTCGACCCGCAAGACTGGCTGGCGGATCGCAAGGCGCGGCTCGCCGACGCTCTGAAGCGGCTTGCTCGGGCCGCACGCAACGGAACCATCCCCCACGGCAGTATCGAAGAAGGAACGTTGCGGATCGACCGATTGACAGCAGACGTTCCGGACAGCGCTGAAGACCTGATACTCGATCTCTACCGCCGAATGCCGCCCGTACGGATCACCGACATTCTTCTCGAGGTCGATGCCGCCCTCGGCTTCACCGATGCATTTACCCATCTGAGAACCGGGGTGCCGTGCGACGACCGGATCGGTCTCCTCAACGTCCTGCTCGCAGAAGGGCTGAACCTGGGTCTCCGCAAGATGGCGGAGGCGACAAACACGCATGATTACTGGCAGCTCTCACGCCTTGCCCGCTGGCATGTCGAAAGCGATGCCATGAACCAGGCGCTGGCCATGGTGGTGGCTGCCCAGAGCAAATTGCCTATGTCGCGGTTCTGGGGCATGGGAATGACGGCATCGAGCGATGGCCAGTTCTTCCCGGCGGCGCGGCAGGGCGAGGCCATGAACATGGTCAACGCCAAATATGGCGCCGATCCCGGCCTCAAGGCTTACACTCATGTCAGCGACCAGTTCGCACCGTTCGCTTCACAAACGATTCCGGCTACCGTCAGCGAGGCGCCGTATATTCTCGATGGCCTCCTGATGAACGAGGTTGGCCGCCAGGTTCGCGAGCAATATGCCGACACTGCCGGGTTCACCGATCATCTGTTCGGGACCAGCGCCATGCTCGGCTACCGGCTTGTCCTGCGCATCCGGGACCTGCCGTCGAAGCGGCTGTACGTGTTCAATCCCGATGCGACACCCAAAGAGTTGCGCAAGCTGGTGAGCGGCAAAATCCGTGAAGAGCTGATCGTTGCGAACTGGCCTGACCTTTTCCGCTGTGCCGCCACTATGGCCGCCGGCAAGATCAGGCCCAGCCAGCTTCTGCGCAAGCTCGCTTCCTACCCGCGCCAAAACGATCTCGCGGTCGCGCTGCGCGAGGTCGGCCGCATCGAACGCACACTCTTCATTATAGAATGGATACTTGACACGGACATGCAGCGACGCGCCCAGATCGGGCTCAACAAGGGGGAGGCCCACCATGCCCTCAAGAATGCGCTCCGTATCGGTCGCCAGGGTGAAATCCGTGATCGCACGGCAGAGGGACAACATTACCGGATCGCCGGCCTCAACCTCCTGACGGCGATCATCATCTATTGGAATACCGTCCATCTCGGCCATGCCGTCGCAGAGCGGCGGGACGAAGGACTCGACGTGCCGCCCGAACTGCTAGCCCACATATCCCCGCTGGGCTGGGCGCACATCCTGCTGACTGGCGAGTATCTGTGGCCCAAGAAGTAGAATGCTTAGGGTGTCATTTCGCCCTCAGCCGGAACCGACCCCACGTAGAGCTGCGCCCCGTCGCGATGCCGGGTCATGGCGACATAGGTTAGATGCCGATCCATCGTGCCGGACGCCAGCACATAGGCGCGATCAACCGTCGCGCCCTGGTTCTTGTGAATCGTCGTCGCATAGCCGTGGTCGATCGCCTGATAATCGTTCATCGGCACGGAAATGGTGTCGCCTCGATCCAGCGTGGCGATGATCCTGGGGCCGGCACCCGGTCGGCCAGGCTCGACATAATCGACCGTCGCCAGCATCCCGTTTTTCACGCCAAGGTCGCGGTTGTTCTCCAAGAACACGATGCGGTCGCCCGCCGCAAAGTCGCGCTTGCCGTCATTGGTCTGGAAGGTCAACGCCAGGCCCGGTCCCTCCCGATCCTGGGCGACGTCGCCGGGTTCGTAACCCTCGCCGGCCTCCCTGACGCGCGCCAGCTCGCCCCGGTCCTGTAGCTCGGCCCGGATCGCGTCATTAATGGCGCGAACATCGGCACGGCGATGCGCCATCGCAACGCGGGTGCCGTCCGGACGTTCATCGCGATCGGCAAGGTAATCTCGCACGATCTCGCCCCGCGCATCTTCCCGGCTCTCGCTGAACCGAATGTCACCATGCTCGTGATAGGCCGCCAGCCCCTCGGCCGTCCGGTGCGTGGCGAAGGCGACGGAAGCCTCCCGCTGCCAGTCCACACGCTGCCGGCGGATTTCGGAAAGCTCGGCATGGCCGATTTCTTCCGTGATCGCCCGGAACGGTGCGCCAGCCCCGATCGCCTGCAACTGCTCATGGTCGCCTACAAGGACGATCTTCGCCCCGCGCGCCTCGGCCTCGCCAACAAACCGGGCGAGCTGCCGGCTCCCGACCATGCCGGCCTCGTCGATCACGAACACGTCACCGCGGCCGAGTGCATAGCGGTCCCCACTATGTGGGTTCTCCCAACCGCGCGACCATGACGCGAGGGTGCGGCTCTGGATGCCGGAAGATTCCTCCAAGCCCTCGGCCGCCTTCCCCGACAAGGCCGCGCCGTGGACCTGATAGCCCTCGGCCTCCCACGCCTCGCGCGCGGCGGCAAGCATCGTGCTCTTGCCCGCGCCGGCGAACCCGACAACGGCCGCGATGCGCTCCCGGCCGGTGACATGCTCGATCGCCCGGCGCTGCTCGTCGGACAGCCGGGCGGAAGCATCGCCGGCGCTGCGCTGAATGGCGGCGTCCTGCCGCTCTATGGCCCGCTCGACATGCCGGCGATCGACGCCATGACCATGCGCGCCGTGCATCCGCTGCGCGCTCTCGACCATGCCGGATTCGATCTCGACCATTTCCCGCGTCGAATACCGCGCAAGCTCGATCTCGCCCGTCGCCGGGTCGATCCGTTCCGGCTGAAGCTCGACCAGCGCCGGCGAGGCCATGACCTTCGCAAAGGCGTTCTGGAATGCCTGCGGGTCGTCGTTGATGTAGCGATGCAGCGTGCGCGCAACATCGTGACGATCGAACACGCTCTTTTCATTCGTGACGATCGAAAGGACTTGCTCCGGCTTCTCCCTGATCACCTCGGCATTGCGTTGCGCTGCTTCCTCGTCCAGCCGGCCGCGCGACACGTCCATGCCCTTGCGCTGCATCTGCGTGGCATGAACGCCCATGTGCTCGGTCGGCTCGATCTCAAGCCCGCGCTCAAGGTGCGAACGATGGTCGATCCGAATATCCAGCCCGGCCCGCGCCAAGTGCTCGTTCGCATGGTGCTCCCACGACTGGCGAACGTCGCGGAGCTGCATTTGCGTCGTCGGCAGATCGTTGGAAAGCAGCCATTTGTTTTCCCGCTCGATATAGGTCTTGTCGCCAAGCCCCTCCCCCGTAACCTGCCGTGTCGTCATCAAAAGGTGCGCGTGGTGGTTCCGAACGTCGCTCGCATCATGCGGCTGGTGAATCGCGAAATCCACGGCCGCGCCATAGCGGTTCGCCAAATCCTGCGCGAAGTCCCGCGTCAGCTCTAGCCGCTGCTCGGGCGTCAGCTCATGCGGCAAGGCAATCTCGAACTCGCGGGCGACACGCGCGTCTTTCCGGTTTTCGGCCTTCTCTGCCGCGTTCCACAAGGCCGAACGGTCCCGCGCCCATTCGGCATCCGAACCCACGGGCAAGACGATTTCGGCATGCTCAACTCCCTCCTTGCGGGTGAAGTCATGGGTGATGCCGTCGCGTTCGTTCGTCAGGCGCTCGCCGGCACGATAGGCGGCAGAGGCGACGGCGCTGCGACCGCTCGCCCGCGAAACCGGCTTCATGCTCGCATGATAGATCGCCAACGCGCGTTCTGCCTTCCCTAATCTCCGATCAGCGCCTTGAGTTGCGAAGCAACTCGTAAGTGCGCCCTTCGTAATTCGGTCGCTGCGCTCTCTCATGCCTCCGGTGTGGCGCTGCGGCAAGGTCGATGCGAAACAATGAACGCCGAGATTGTGACTCCGAAAGCCAAGCTTTTCAACCCAGCAACCATCCGTGGTCCCCTGCACGGCCGAAAAGTGATAAGGCTCACAACACCGGAAACAGGAGAGACGATGCAATGGCGCGCAAGACGATCGAACAGCGGCTGGCCGAGCTGGATACGCAGCGCGCCACGCTCAAGGCCAGGCTCGGCAAACAGGAACGCGCCAGGGACACGCGCCGCAAGGTGCTGCTCGGCGCGCTCGTCCTCCACCGCCTCGAACACGGCCGCGACGACGTTTCGCGCGCCCTGCCCGACTGGCTGCGCCGCGAGCTGCCCGGCTTCCTCACCCGCGACATGGACAAGGAGCTGTTTGCCGATCTCCTGAAACTGCCGCCTGCGTCCGGAGCGCCGGACCCATGACCGATCTCACCTCCGGCTGGCTGGCCGCTCTCAAGAAGATGCTGCAATCCACCCGCCAGTTCGTCCGCGACCAGCCAAAGGGAGGCAACCCCGTGAACGATTTCACCCTGGCCTGGGCCGCCCTCAAGAACATGCTGCGCGCCGCCGCGCGTGATCCGCTATGGGCTTTCGTCGCCATCGTCACCGCCCCGTTCCGCGCGGCCGGCTACGTCGCCAGGATGGGCGTTCTGTTCTTCCTCGTCCTGTTCATCGTCGGCGGCGGCCTCATGGCTCTCATGCAATGGGCCGGCATCCAGCGCGGCGATGCGCTCTGGTATGTCGGCAATCTCGGCTTCACCGCCTTCCTCGCCCTGTTCGTGTTCCGGCTGGTCTCCTTGCCCATGATCCGGCATTTCGGGGACATGGACGCCGACACCCACGGCTCGGCCCGCTTCGCCACCGATCGCGAAGCCGCTCCCCTCACCCGCTCGCAAACCGGCCTCTTGATCGGCCGCGACTCGAAGACAAAGAAGCTCCTGCGCTATGACGGCCCGGCCCATCTGCTGACGATGGCACCAACCAGGACCGGCAAGGGCGTCGGCACCATCATCCCGAACCTGCTCACCGCCGACCGCTCCGTGATCTGCATCGACCCCAAGGGCGAGAACGCCAGGATCGCCGGCCGCGCCCGCCAGAAATTCGGGCCGGTCCATATCCTCGACCCCTTCGGCGTCACCGGGCAAACCTCGGCCGCCTTCAATCCCCTCGACGCGCTCGACCCTGACGGCCTCGACGTGGCCGAAGATGCAAGCACCCTGGCCGACGCTCTGGTCTATGACGATCCTGGCACGGCCGGCGAGGCGCATTGGAACGAGGAAGCCAAGGCGCTGATCGCCGGCATCATCCTCCATATCGCCGCCAGCGAGCCGCGCAGCCGGCGCACGCTCGCCACCCTGCGCGAAAACCTCACGCTCGCCCCTGACGCCTTCGCGGCGCTGCTCAAGGCCATGCAGGCGTCCACGGCCGCCGGCGGCCTGGTCGCCCGCGCCGCAAACCGCCACCTCGGCAAATCCGACCGTGAGGCGGCCGGCGTGCTCTCGGCCGCGCAGCGCCATACCCATTTCCTCGACTCGCCGCGCATGACCGCCGTGCTTGGTCGATCCGACTTCCGCTTTGCCGATCTCAAGGCCAGGACCGCGACCGTCTTCCTCGTCCTGCCGCCCGATCGGCTCTCGACCTATTCGCGCTGGCTGCGCCTGCTTGTCACCCAAAGCCTCACCGACATGGCGAGGGCGGCCAGCTCGTCACCTGCCCCGGTCCTCTACCTGCTCGATGAATTCGCCGCCCTCGGCTATCTCGCGCCCGTCGAGCGCGCTATGGGCCTCATGGCCGGCTACGGCATCCAGCTCTGGCCGATCCTGCAGGACGTTCACCAGCTCCGCGCCACATACGGCACCCGGGCCGGCACCTTCCTGTCGAACGCCGGCGTCCTGCAGGTCTTCGGCGTCAACGATCACGAAAGCGCCCGCCTCGTGTCCGATCTGCTCGGACAGGGAACCGCCGTGTTCAAGACGATGGGCCAGGCACTCGATTCCGAGAAATCCGGCATCTCCTACGGCGAACACCATTCCGGCCGGCCGCTGCTCACTCCCGACGAAGTTCGCAACCTGCCGCAGAACGCCGAGCTGCTGTTCCTGGCCGGCCAACGCCCGATCGTCGCCGGCAAGCTCGCCTATTACGCCGATCCCGAGTTCCGAGGCCTGTTCGACCAGGCATGAAGGATGAAACCATGACCGACACCGACACACCCGAATGGCCCGATCCCGCCGACGCAGCCCATGCGATCGAACAGGCCAGACGCATCCGCGACCAGGCCGCCAAGGGTGGCCTGCGCTTTGAAGCCTATTTGCCGCCCTCGCTCGCCCTGTGGCTGCTCGACAGGATCGAACAGCAAAGATTCCTCGACCCGTCCGAAGCCGTGTTCGTGATCCTGGGCGAGCATAAGGAGCTGGAACCCCATGCCGATCTGCGCCGGGAACTGCTCAAGCGCAGCATCGAGGCGGCGGCCAATGATCCTCGGCCGGGGATTTCGAGCGAGGAAATGAAAGCGGAGCTGCGCGACATGCTCAAAGCTCCCCTGCCCGAACCGGCTACATGGGAAAAGCGGTCCCGGCGCTGACGTGACGCACCGGGGCTTTGTCACTGGCGGCCCTCCGGCTCACTACAGCGCGACATGGGGGCGCGTTCGCCTCCGGGCCGGTCGCGGCTTCCGCCGCTCGGCACGACGCTAGCCCCCGGCCGGCCCGCTCTCCATCATCTTGGGCCGTAGGGACGGCCGGGGGCGGGATGCAGGCAGGCGTCATCAAACTCACGCATCGTCTGCTTGTCGATCGCGCCGGACTGATGAAAGCCCTCCATCATTTCATGGATGGCCGCCATCGGCTCACTCTTGCAAGCCCTGATGTTCTCATAGGTCGCCTCGTCCATGATGCCGAGGCGGCGCTGCGCGCCCGCCATTTCCGCGATCTCGCGGGCAAGACGGCTAGGCTTCGTCGTCATGTTCGATCCCTCTCGCGCTCGATGCGAGCCAGCTGCTCGGCCCGCTGCCGTGCAATATCCTGCTTGATAACCGCATGGGGTATCCATTCGGTAGCTGGGTTGTCGGCCTCCCTTATGGCGGCCTCGATCTGCTCCCGAAACCATCTATCGTGGTTCGGCGCGGGGCGCTTCTGGCCCCTATTCCTCGTCATCCCGCAAGTCCGCCTCGTAGTCTTGACCGCCATAATAGACACCATGAATATTCACGGTGTCGTCCAGCACCTCGAACGCGATCGTCGCGCTCCGGCGGTATCCAACAGTCCGCAAGCCCGGCCAAATATCATCGCGTCGGGTGCCTCGATGCGGGAACGTCGAAAACGCTAGGCAATATTTGACGATTGCCGCTGTGTAACGCTCACCGATCGCCGGTGAGGCCTTCTCGGCAATATCTTTATGCAGCTTTACAAGCTGCGCCTCTGCCCTGTCCGAAAAGACTACACGATATGCCATGTCTTTTATTGGGCTTTCAACTGGCGTTCGGTCTCGGCCTTCAACGATGCTAACACCTGTTCGGGCGTCCGCCCCTTTGACGGATCAGCCTTCAACTCGGCAGCGGATGCCACGACCTCCGTGCGCAGCCAGCTCTCAAGGGCCTTGTCGCGCGCCTGCAAGGCGCGTAGCCCGTCGCGGATAACCTCGCTCTCGCTGGCATACTCGCCCGAGGAAACCTTGGTCTTGACCATCTGTGCCATTTCGTTCGGCAACGTAACGCTGAACTGTTGCGTGCTGCGCATGGGAATCTCCCGTCTTGGATCGCGCTAAGTAGGATTTAACACTATCATATATAGGCGCGATCGTGAACCGCTTACCCCTCCCCCTCTACAAGTGCGCTCATAGCCCGCTCGATCGTCTCGGCAAGTGTGATCTCGTGCCGGTCGGCATAGGCGTAGATCGCTTCGAGCGTATCGGCCCGCAGCCTGGTTGCAAACTGCTCCGTGCGGCCCGTCTTGCGCCGTGTGCGACGGGCTGCCCGTCCTGGCGAGGATGGAAACAGCTCTGGCGCTTTGGGCGTCTCACGAAAGCCCGCCGCGCGTGTCGCCGCCTTGACCGCGTTCGGATCGACGGGCGGGGCCGGCGGTGTATTCAGGTCGTCGCCAAAGTCGAGCGTGGCGCGCTTCTTGTCGTCGCCGGTCATGCGTCCCCTCCCCTGATCGCATTGATGACGGCTTGCGCATACTCGCGCGCGTTCTCCTTCGCTGTTGCCAGCCCGGACACATCGGACGTTTCCAGCTCGTACAGCGTGCCGCCCAGGGAAAACAGCGTTCGATAGGCCGCCCGGTCGATCAAGGTCGCCGGCAACACCGGGACTGAAGCGCCTGAAAACTGGCGTTCTATGTCGCGCGCCGTGCGCTCGCGGATCGCGGGCGGAACGCGCGTGAAGAACACGCGATACGGGATTTCGCGGTTCGCTACCTTCCACATCTGGCGCACCAGCTTGACCGACTTCGCCGCCTCGGCGGCGTCCAGAACCGAACTTTGCAGAGGAATCAGCACCAAATCCGATCGCGCGACGGCAAAACCGATGCGATCCGTCGCCGTCCCTTCCAGATCGACAATCACGAAATCCGCCTCGGTGCGGGCATCTTCGATCGTGTCGATGATCGTTTCGGCCGAGTCATCGACCACGATGCGCAAGGTTTCGGGGAGCTGCCGGAGCTGCGACCAGGCGACAAGCGGCCTGTTAGGGTCAGCGTCGATCAACGCGACCTTGCGCCCGGCCGCCGCAAGTTCGCCGGCGAGCACCACGGCGGAAGTGGTCTTGCCGACCCCGCCTTTGCTTGAAACAAAAGATATGACGGCCATGCGCCCTCCAGTCATCTGATAACTAGCAGCATGTTAGCTGCTCGGAGTTTATAAGCGGTTACATATCCGCTTGCAATCCGCTTATAAACATATAGCCGCTAGTAAACTGCTATCAATTTGAACCCGACCCTCGCCACCCGCTTTTTCTCGAAAGCCCATGCGACGGTTGCCGCAGACGCAAGCGTTGCAGTTTTGCTGTGGGGGTTCCGCTTGCCGATCCGCCCTATAAGCGGATCGGAACCGCCGCAGGGCCGCGAAAGCGGCCCGAACAGCGGCGTCCGCTTATGTTTGCTCTCTTAGATAAAGATCAGATCGGGATTCAGTCTGCTTGGCGGACTCACGCTCTTGCATAGCTTTTCCAAGGGCGGCGAGCGCCCGGCCTAGCGGGTTGTTGCCCGCCTCGAACGGCGCCAGCTCATCGAGGGGCAGGGCCTTCGTGTAGGCGTCCAGCTCGGCCGCGCGGGCTTCCTGGGCGGCAACATGGTCGTCGGGCGGGGGAGGGGCCTTGCCGAACCGGCCGAGAAGCCGCAGCGCTTTTTCCGGCAGCGACAGCCGGTAGGCATTGCTCGCCTGCTGCACCTGGGGGCCTGATCCTTCGCGGCCGGTCGGCTCGTAGCGCCGCAGCCAGTCGAGGAAGCCATGCGCCCGCAGCGCCTTCAGCGCCCGCACCACGGCGTCACGCGAGCGCCGGACCTTCCCCATGATCGTGTCCAGGGACGGCTCCAGCCGGCCGGTGCGGAAATCGACCAGGTTCACGAAAAACTCCAACACCTCGATCGCCACCGATCCGAGCGGGCCGGTGCGCTCGCCTTTCTGGCGCTCGGCCAGCTCGTAGCGTTTGGCGGCAAGCAAGACCTTCTGCACCTCCTGCCGGTTGGTCGGCCGCCATATCCGGCCCTCCGATCGGCCCTTGAAATGGCTGTGCCGGCGAACCGGCGTCGGGCAGCGCGCCAGGGGAGGGGGCATGACCAGGCCAAGCGCGGCCTGTCCTGATCCCCGCCAGGCCGCCCGGCGCTCCTGGGCGAGCGTGGAGAGCTGCCCGGCCTCGTCCTCGGTGAGCTGGCCGGCGCTGTAGCGCGTCCAGACCTCCCGCATGATTTCATCAAGCGCGTTCCCGCGCGCGCAGCCGATCGCGGCCGCGATGTGCGTCCTCAACATATGCCCTTTGTCCTTCTGTTCGGAGGACATGACGGCGCGGACGGCAGGCACAGCTTTCCCGCTTCCGCAAGAATCAATCTTGCGGATTGGAGTGCTCTAGCGTAGATAAGGGGAGAATACGTTGGCCCCCGATCTACGGCGTGTCTGACGGCCTACAAAAACGCTCGATCGTTGGCGCGATCGGGCGTTTTGCCGTTATGCCCCTTGCTGCTTCTCGATAAGTAACCTCACGGCTTCCTCGATGATGGGCGCGCGGGATGCCACGCCCCGTTCCTCCTTGATCTGGTCGAGCTGTGCGACCAGATCGGCGGGAAGATCGGTGTTCACATAGATGCGGCCGGCCGCCCGCAACCGCTCCCGATGGGCGGCGACCTTTTCTTTGACGGGAATAGCGGTCCGACTCATAGGTTACAGGAAACCGCGATTCTTCTGATTCTACAACCCCTTGAATCCAAGCTGCTGAAATCGCGCAGTTTCCGCTACGCTCGCCGGCACGGCCCCGGCACACGATCCCGTGCGACTCAGGGCAGGACAAACATGCTTTCCTGTAAGACGTAATCATCCGCTCTCGGCCACTCCGAAACGACGCTTCAGCCTCCTGTGCCTATTGCGGAAGGCAAGATCAATCATGGCCTTTGCCACAACCGGCGGCCATTTCGGCTCGAAAGACAACTCATCGGTTACACTGCAACCACTGCCCCAAGGCTCGATGGTGCGTATGTGTTGCCAACTTCGCATCGACCCCATGCGCGAGCGTTCAACGAAGCGCCGTCCAGGCTCCAACTCAGCCAGAGCGAGGTCGCTCCAATCGAAAGGGATGAAGCCGAGCACCAAGACACGGCTACGAAACAGAACCTTGCCTGGCTCAAATGCAATATCCGTCAGGTTGGCGATTCCCGGCGGCGTGGTCATGCGGAAGATCGGCATTGTCTCGGCGTTGATCCCGGCAATCGAGGTCGCTGCATCCCAAACCAGTAGGGTTGGCGCAGCCAAGGTCGAACGATAGTGAAGTACGACTGTCATCGCGGATGCTCTGTTGTGCTCCCAAGCGCCCGGTAGAGCGTGGCACGATGCACGCCCAGGAGCCGGGCGACCTCGGCCGGCTTGGTATCGTCCTTGATGAGCTGGCGCGCGTGCGCGATCTGCTCGACCGACAGGGCAGGGGGCCGACCGAAGCGCACGCCCTTCGCCTTCGCGACGACTCGGCCGGCGCTGGTGCGCTCATGGATCAAGGATCGCTCGAACTCGGCAACGCCGGCGAAGAAGGTCAGCACCATGCGCCCGGCCGGCGACGTGGTATCCGCCCACGGCTCGGCCAGCGATTTCAAGCCGGCCTCGGCCGCGTCCAGGCGCTCCGCAATGTCGAGAAGATCGCGCGTCGATCGGGCGAGGCGGTCCAGCCTGATCATCGTCACCACGTCGCCGGCGCGCAGACTGTCAAGCATCTTCGCCAGCTCTGGGCGACTCCGCTTCGCGCCGGATGCCTTTTCCTCATAGATGCGCTTGCAGCCGGCCGCCTTCAGCGCCGCGCGCTGCTGGTCGAGGTCCTGGCCGCCGGTCGAGACGCGTGCATATCCGATCATCATGGGGCAGAGGGCTTTCGCTGCGATGCTCACGCCCCGAATCTAGCGCGTGCGACCCGTCGCGAAAATCCCTATTCTGCGACTGTTGCCGGTTTCGGGATTTTTGGGGTCGTTTGCGGGAGGGGGCGAAATCCTACGCTAAGCCGAGGACACGCTTTCCGTAGTTCCTGAGTTCGCCGTTCGGGCCGACATAGCGGTAGAGGGTGACGCGCTCGATCCCCAGTTCCTTGCACAGATCGGAAACGGATGTGTCGCGTTGCGCCATGGCGGCTTGCGCGAGGCGCACCTGAGCTTTGGTGAGGGCAAATTTTCGACCGCCCTTGCGTCCGCGCGCCCTTGCGGCGGCGAGACCGGCCATGGTGCGTTCCCGGATCAGATCCCGCTCAAACTCGGCCAGGGTGGCGAAGATACCGAACACCATGCGGCCGGATGCGGTTGTGGTGTCGATCTGCGCACCCTTTCCGGTCAGCACCCGCAGGCCGATCCTGCGTTCTGACAGATCCTTCACGGTGTTGACCAGGTGGGCAAGCGACCGTCCGAGGCGATCGAGCTTCCAGACCACCAGCACATCGCCTTCGCGCAAGGATTTTAGGCAGGCGGCCAGGCCGGGCCGATCATCCCGAGCGCCGGAAGCGCGATCCTCATAGATGTTGTCCTGTTCGACGCCGGCGGCGCGCAGATCGTCGTGCTGCAGGTCGAGGGACTGTGAGCCATCGGCTTTGGAAACGCGGGCATATCCGATCAGCATGTTTCTTAAACGTTGGTTTGAGGCGGCGCGCCGGCCACGATTGCACCGGTCTCTGGAAATGTATCTCAACCAGCTTCATAAACAAAGCATCTTGAACATCATCAAATTTTGAAAAAGGAACATCGATGCCGCGTCGCGTCACTCTAACCGATCGGCAGAAGGACGCGCTGTTGCGCCTGCCGACCTCGCAAGCGGACTTGCTCAAACACTATACGCTGAGTGACGAGGATCTCGGGCATATCGGGCAGCGTCGCCGCCCGCACAACAGGTTCGGCTTCGCCTTGCAATTATGCGTCCTGCGCTATCCTGGTCGGGTGCTGGCTCCGGGCGAGCTGATACCGGCGGAGGTCGTCGAGTTCATGTCTCGCCCCTCGGATGGGAGCACATCAACCTTACCGGAGAATATCGTTGGCCAAAGCCTTAGCGTAGGATTCCGCCCCCTCCCGCAAACGACCCCTGGTCCGGCCTGGTGCCGTTGATCGGCGCCATGGCGACGCCGATGCTGGCGCCGACGGAAAGTACGTCGCCGTCGATGTGGAACGGTTCGCAAATAGCCGATACCAATCGCTCGGCGAGTTCGGCCACATGCTCGGTGGAGCCATTGTCGCCAAGAATGATGGCGAACTCGTCACCGCCACAGCTAGGCAGCGGCCAACTCAGCCCCGCCGCTTCCGCGCGCTTCAGATTGTCCTGCACGGTGCTGCGCGCGATCCCCAGCCGCTGCGCGATCTCGCGGCTGCTCGTGCCGTCGCCGGCAAGCCGAAGCATTTGTCGCAATTGTCTCATGGTCAGCCTTCTCTTTGCCGGCATTGCCCGTCCCTTGTTCAAAAGGTCCGTCATGCCAAAGTTGCTGACCCAGGTGGTGTGTCTTCAGCCCCTCAAAGTGGCCGGATATTGATCGGAATCGTGGCGGGCTTCACATCGGAGCGGTGGCCGGCTTCAAGTTGGAATACCTGGCCGGATAACGTCGGAATCCGCATTCATCTATCAGTTTCGGGGCATTTACCGCGTCAAGGAGCCCGGCCGCTATGTGTTCGGGCAAGAGCTCACATGCGGCTTTTCGCACAACTGCTTGATGCAGCTCAGCGTGGACGACCAGCGGCTCATCAGCTTCGATGGCGAAGCCGAAAAGAACATAGTGCGTCAGGGCATCCCCCTCACGGTCGGGGACCACAAGGTGGAATTCAAGACGTTCATCCCGCGCAACAGCTTCATCAAGTACGAGCCGAAAACGAGATTCCAGTGGACCCCGCTGGTGCAAGCGCCGGGGGATTTCAACCTGCGCGAATACCGCACCGACGAGCTTTTTGCCGTCGTGCCGCAGAGCGTGAAGTCGCCGGTTTTGGGCTGCAACTACTGACGAGGGAAAGCGCTAAACTCTCCGCGATTCCGCTTTCACCGTACCTTCCGTTGACGTAAGGAGCTGCACGGCTAGCGCAGGAGGGTGTGAGTGAAGGCTTATCAGATGACCGGCAGCGGTGACGGCACCTTTGAGATACGGGACCAGACGGGCGCGGTCATCGAGGTGGACGGCACGGTTTTGCAGGGTCTCACCTTGGACATGGCGGGCAAGTACCTTTACGCCCTTTCCTTGCTCAACAAAGGGCCGGAGCAAGCGGCAGCCAAACAAGCGCCCGAAGGTTCTGGGGACTTCCACCCCGCAAACGACGACGCAGCCAAAAAGTAAGCATTCGTTATTTTTTTTGGTAGCCTCTAAACGGTGGCCACAGAGGTCTGGGGGGCAGGCGAAACGAGGACCGAAAATGTCCCACCTGCATACTGTTCAGCCTGTTGTCGCGCGCGCCCTCGAAGAGGTTTTTAGCGACTACACGCCCTATCGGCAGGCGATTTCACTTGATGAAATCGCGGCAAAAGCCCGCCGCAACCCTGCTCTCGCGCGCATGGCCGAGGCCGAGGCGCGAGAGGTGACGCGGCTCTATGCCGAGCGCCACGGTTTCAACCTGCGAGAAGGCTGCGCCTGACAGGCACGGCAATAGCGCCGCCGCAGCCTCAGTGGGTGAGGCGTACACGGGTGAGGGATTCCCCGATCCCGGCGAAGGCCGCCAACAGCAGCTCGCTGTCCGATGCGTCGTAGTAGTGGGTCGCGTCGGTCGCGCAGGTCTCCAGCATGTCCTTGGCGTCCTGATCATCGACCTTGAACGCCACCGAGAATATCTCGATACCCTTGCTCTTGGCGTAGTCACATAATGCCAGTGTGTCGGCGTTGGTCTGGTCGCGCTGTGCGGCGTTGGCGCTGTTGGTGTCGCCAAGCAGCGGGCCACCCAGCAGGAAATTCAGGTTCAGCGTGCCGGTCAGATTGGTCCGGCGTGTGTTCAACCCGTCCGTCATCAGCACGATCACCTTGCGCGGCTTGACGTTGGACGTGTCGTAATCCAGTGCCTGCGAGTACGGCTCGGACTTCGACAAAACGTTGATGCCCCACATCATGCCGCCGGGGATATAGGTCTGCGGAACGTAACCGGGCCGTGAGGTGACCATGCCGCTGACCGCGCTCTGAATGGTGTCCTCGCTGTCGGTCAGCGGCACGATCTCGGTCACACACTTCTGGCTGGTATTCACAAAGCCGGGATATTTGACCGACGGCTGCCCGTCATCGAGCACGAGGTGCCCACTCTTGACACGCGCACCGATGCAGCCGAACCATTTGTATGCGGTGACCGTGGTGGTGGTTTTCGGCGGAACCCACTTCTTCGGGCCGTTCGGCACCTGCTCGTAGGCAGTACAGCGGCGCGGCCAGCTTTCCGTCACCCACACGCCATCTTTCTCGACCTGACGGCTGCCTGCCTCCTGCCACGTCCTGCAGGTCTTCGTGTTCTTCATCGGCTGATACCAATAGCCTTCTTTCGTGGTGGTGACGGTCTTGGTGTAGTCATCCGGCACCGACAGCCACGATTCATTGCGGTGATCGAGGCCGACGTTGAGCTGCTCGGCATAGGGGACGAGCGCAATGCGCACATCCGCATCCTCATTCGCGTGCAACTCCGTGACCAGACCGGCGGCGGCGATCTTGAGCGTGCCGATCTTGTTCTCGTAGTTCATCGATTCGGTGTTATCGAGCACCAGTGCGACCTCGACGCTGCCGGAGACACCGCGCACCGCCTTCGCCGAAACACTCAGGTCCATCGTCGTGATGTTCGCCAGCGACATGAATGCCGGTTTCATCGTGGCCGTCAGGTCAATCTCGACCTCCTCGTCGGTCGCGTTGAAGGTGCTGACGGTGATTTGGTCCATGCCGCTTCCGGAGGTATTGGCGGCGATGTAGGCATCGGCCACCGCGCGCATTTTCGTCGGATTGTCCTCACGAGAGCTTGCAACTGCCAGCGCCGCGCTGTCGGCGATCTGCTGGAGCTTTGTGTGCTGGGTCGACCACATGGAATAGTCGACCGCCAGCCCGACGCTGAGCATTAGGGGGATGGTCAACACCGCTGCCACTACACCGAAATTGCCGGAACGGTCGGATAGAAAGCCCTTGCGCATAACCTGTCACCCCATAACGTGAGCACGCGCAGCAAATTTATCCCGTGTTGGTTATGCCTTCATGAATGCGGGTGGCGTCGCACCTTCAGCGGACTGGCGAAATGGAAACGTGGTCAACCGGACATAAAGGCAAACATCCAGATTTATCATAGAAAGGGAGTGGCGGGCCTTCCAGCAAAGGATCGCGCGACAACTCTACACTACTGCGCCGGCGCTTTCACGGTGATGGTGCATTGCTGATCCGCGCCGTCCGTACGCGCCGCCTCCGCGCATCGGCCGATCGCCTCGGCATTCTCGCGCACGAGCTGCGAAGCATCGACCACGCCGCGCCAGCCTTCGGGGTCGGCCGTCCGCATCATGGTGACGCCGGCGTTCCATCGGTCCTGACCAATGACGATCGCCGCGACATGGGTGTCGGTCGCGAACGGCAGGATGCGCGGCAACAGCAGCACCAGGAGCGCGCCGGCGAGCAAGCCGATGCCGCCCGCGATCCACATGCGCAAATCCTGCGAGCGCCGGTCATAGGCGCTCTTGGTGTAAGCGGCCAGGTTCTGTGCCTCGCGCTCGAGGTCACGGCCTTTCGCCTCGAGCTGTTGCGCGGCCGCCCTCACCAGGCTCTCGCCGCTGCGCTCAAGCGCGCGGGCGTAATGTTCCGGCCCGTTGCGCAGGATGGGCGAATGCTCGACGGCTTCAAGGCGGTCCGCGACAAGAGCGAGTTGCTGAACCATGCGGCCGAGATCGGGTCCGTAGTCGGTCGGCTGCTGGAACTTCTCGAACTGGTCGAACGCCGCTTCCACGCCGCGCCGGATCACGGTCATTTCCGCGCCGAGCTGCGCGCCCTGCGCCTCGACCGTGCGCCGCAACGCCTCGAACGCAGCGGCCGGGTCGCCGGCGTCGTCGGGTGCGGCGTCCGGCTCGAATCCCTCCCTGTCGTCCGTCATGGCCCGATCCCCTGCAAGCCGAGGAACCGATAGAGCGCCTGGCTGACAGCCATCATGTCGTCGGTGCTGAGCTGCCCGAACGCCGGCCCCACTTTCGAGCGGGGCAGGGCAATCCCCCGGTCGATCATCACTTGCGACGGCTTCCGCAAGCCATTTTTCGGCGTCGGCTCGATCGTCACCCGGAACAACGACCAGTCATTCAGTTCGCTGGTAAGGCGCAACACGGTTACGGCGCTAAGCTCGGCAAAGGCGTCGTCCTGCACCACAAGCGCCGGACGCGGCTTGCCATAATCGCCGCTGACGGCGATCGTCACCAGGTCGCCGCGCTTCATGCCCTCCACTCATCTCCGAAATGGTCCTCATCAAGTAGGGCTTCCATCTCCCGGAGCGATTGCGCCTCGTCGCTCTGGGGATCGCGGGCGCGGGCAGCGGCCGCGCGCGACTGCCGCCACGCCTCGGCCTCGAATGCCCTGAGGTTGCGGCGCTCGACATAGGCCCGCATGAAATCCCGCAAGACCTGGGCAGCCGGCTTGTCCTCGGCCTCGGTCGCCTGGGTAAAGGCGGCCTTCAGGGCGGGGTCGATCCGAAAATTGAAGCTGTCCGCCTTCGGATGCTGGCTGACGCGAGGCATGGCAAGCTCCTTGCGATACAGTTTGTGCGTATAATGTAGTTGCATAAGCGAGCACCGGCAATCCTACCGTTCAAGGCCGATGCTGCGGCCGCGCGTAAGACTCTGTTCCAGCTCCCGCGAAATCCCCTCGTTCTGGCGCATGTGCTGACCGATCCCGATTTCCTGCCGGCGATTGCGCAGGATGGATTCAACCTGCGGGTCGCGTTCAAGGCTCTTGGCAAGACCCTGCATCTGGCCTTCCACCTTGCCGCGCGCCTCGTCGTGCTGCCAGCCGCGAAGCTGCTGGCGCTGCCCCTGTAGCTCCTGCCAGCGTTCAACGAAGCGGTCGGCCCTCACATTCGGGTCGGCCTGCATGGCGAGTTCGTGGTCCAGCCGCCAGATGACCTGGCCGACGCGCTCCCGGCCGGAAAGCTCGGTCATGCTGCGCTGCATATCCGGGTCATAGCGCAGCGCCGAACGCATCAGCTCACGCGCGCCCGGCCGCGCCTGGTCAAGCTGCTGGCCGGCCTCGCGCAAATCCTGGCGCTGTGCATCGAGGACCGGAAGCCCCTCGCGCCGCTGCCGGTGTGCCGATTCATAGGCGAGGGCGTAGCGGTCAACGGCCTGCTCAAGCGGCGACTGCGGACGCAACCGCTCCGCAAGCCGGTCCTGCGCCGGCGCCGGCCGCAAGCCCCCCTCCCTTTCCGGCCGTTCTCCCGGCTCTTGGGAAGCCCCACGGCTGGCCCCACGACCAACATTGAGCCGCAACCCGTCGAACATACCGCGCCGCGGCTTCTCGGCTGCCTGGGGGCGCTCCGGGGCAAGCTCGTCGCGGTCCTGCGCGGCCGGCCGGTCAGCCTCCGCGCTCCGCGACAGTTTCAGGCCCTCGAACGGATTGCGGCGCTGCGGCTCGTTAACCTTCCGTTGACCACGCTCATTAACGAGCCGTTCACCATGATCTGCACCCTGATTACGCGCGAGATCTGCGCCAACTTTTTGCGCGAGACGGTCCTCGCCCTTGTTTTCAGAAATGTCCTGTCGCAATCTACCCGGGCGCACACTCTCGCGCACCTGGTCCCGGCCTTCCCCCACCCCCTCAATGCCCAAAGAGGCCGGGACCGCCCTTTCATCAAGCGATAGCTTTTCGAGTGTCTGCCGTTCCGGTCGATCGGCGGCACTGACGCCATGCGGCGGCGCTGCATCAGGGCCGGCCTGCTGGCGAACAATCTCCTCACGGGGATGCTGCTCAAGCCCAGGCCGACCCTCCCGTCGGGAAGGATCAGAATCTTGCCCCGCCAGGCGCGGCGAAGCGAGTTCGATCTCACAGCGGACGCCCATGCGCTCCGCGATCCCGCGCCGCTCGGCAAAGTCGCTTGTATAGTCGAGCGTCGTTTCCTTCACGCCCGACCGTGACAGCCGGCTTTCTAGCTGGCTATAGGCCAGCTCGCCGGCGTCCCGCACCTTCCACGCATGGCGCTCGACCATCTGGCCGTCTGGAAGCCGAACCGGCTCCGATCCGCGATGCTCAAGGCCGATCCTGTCCCCGATCTCGGGCGCGCGCTCCGCGCCCTTCATGGCCCGCTCAAGATCGACGCCCCAAATGGTATGACGCTGGCCCTTGTCGTTTTCCAGCGTCACGAAATAGCTGTCGCTGTTGCCGGGCTGATGCTCATAGGGCGCGGCCCCATGCTCGACCAGGCGGCCCGAAGCCAACGTTTGGCCAGCCTGCCGCCCAGGACCGGAATTGCTGAACTCGTCCTGGGCCACGTAGAGCTGCGCCCCGTCGCGATGCCGGGTCATGGCGACATAGGTTAGATGCCGATCCATCGTGCCGGACGCCAGCACATAGGCGCGATCAACCGTCGCGCCCTGGTTCTTGTGAATCGTCG
>Ga0209573_1002646_pt1 | contig 22088 bp, 8 predicted proteins | sample TNRBio252014_DNA_FD_185870 | JGI IMG/M metagenome (GOLD analysis project Ga0209573, IMG submission 185870) | Wastewater treatment Type I Accumulibacter community from EBPR Bioreactor in Madison, WI, USA - TNR Reactor_6/25/2014_ DNA (SPAdes)... | ecosystem: Engineered > Bioreactor > EBPR >...
GCCGGAACGTACACCGTTACCGGTACCAACGCCCAAGGTTGCACCGGGACGGCTTCGGTAACGGTCGTTATTAATGATGTACCGACGATCACCGCTAACTCCAACAACCCCGTCTGTGAAGGTCAAACGATCAATCTTACGTCCACCTGTGCCACCTGCACGGGCTTCAACTGGAGCGGACCCGGCGGTTTCACAGACAACGTCCAGAACCCGACGCGCACCAACGCTACCCCTGCCATGAGCGGTACTTATACCGTCACCGGTACAGATGCCAACGGATGCACAAACACCGCGACGGTCTCGGTAACCGTGAATAATGTACCTGCCTTTACTGTTGCGAGTAATGCTCCCCTCTGTGTGGGACAGACTTTGAATTTAAACTTAAACGGCTGTACCAACTGTAATACGTTTAACTGGACAGGTGCGAACGGCTTTAGTTCCACGCTCCAAAATCCTATCTTACCCACCGTTCAAGTAATAAATAGCGGTATCTACACCGTAACCGTTACTTCATTATCAGGATGTACTACTTCTGCTTCAATTTCCGTAACGGTTAATCCATTGCCAACGCCAACGGCGGGAGCTGTCGTTAATCCAATCTGTGAAGGTAGCAATTTAGCTTTAACCGTTGATCCTTATACTTCCTATAATTGGGTTGGACCAAATGGCTTTACTTCCACGCTCCAAAATCCAACCCTTTTCAACATCACTTTAGCGGATGCGGGCGTATATGCCGTAGCGGTAACCGACGCAAATGGCTGTACGGGTAGTTCAAGCGTTACGGTAACGGTGTCCCCACTTCCGACTACACCCAATCCGAACGGATTAACAACGATATGCAGGGGACAAAATGCCAATTACAGTACGCCCTTGCAACCGGGTGTTACTTATAACTGGAGCGTTTCACCCGCAGGACCTACGATTTTGCCCCTGACTCCGGGAGCTGACCGCGTCAGGGTAACGTGGAATGCGCCTGCGGGAACTTACACGTTATCGGTTCAAGCAGGTTTAGCGGGATGTTTAAGTCCGATCAGAACTTTAACCGTAACCGTTAATGACGTACCCGTACAGCCGGGCGTTATTTCGGGGGTAACATCAGTTTGTCCGGGCGGGGCTGGTTCTTATTCTATATTAACGATTCCCAATACATTAAACTACACCTGGAGTGTAAGCCCTCCGGTAGGTGCTACCTTTTTAAGTCCGCAAGGTACTGAAAATATGAATATCGGCTGGAACGTGCCGGGGACTTATACTGTATCGGTCTTTGGGACGAACGCTTGTGGGAACGGCATCACGCAAACCCAAACGGTTACCGTTAATCCGATTCCAAACAGTGCTACTTTTATCAATAGTACAACCCCCGTTTGTCCTGGGCAAACGAATACCGTTTATGAAGTTAATAACATGCCGGGAACAACCTATAACTGGGTAACGCCTGCGGGAACAAACATTACTTCGGGTCAGGGAACGAGTCGAATCACCCTTGATTGGGTCAGCGTAACGGCGGGCAACTATACTATCAGCGTAACCCCTACCCGATTGGGTTGTACTGGAAGTGCATCAACGACAACGGTGGTGGTCAATGATCCTCCGCCCGCTCAACCGGGTCTTATTTCAGGTAATATCAGCGTCTGTGCCGGTAATTTAGAAGGTTATTCCATCGCCATAGTCCCCACCGCCACAAGCTATAATTGGTTCGGACTTCCGCCCGGCGCAAGCATCGTTTTCGGACAAAATACAACCAATGTTACTGTGGACTGGGGAACGCTTCCTACGGGGACTTATACCCTCAACGTAACGGCAAGTAACGCCTGCGGAACAAGTCCTACCCGCACTTTGAGCGTTAACGTGGTAGCTATTCCGGCGCAACCGGGAACGATTGTTTTACCGCCATTCCATTGTGTGGGAACGACGCGAACGTACAGCATATCACCCGTTGCCGGAGCGACCAGCTACACATGGACGAACTCCTGCGGATGGACGGGCAACAGCACCACAAACACCATTGACTACATCGCCGACAGTAATTCACCCTGTACCATCACTGTAACCGCTAATAATCAGTGCGGTAGTTCGCCTACTTCTACGACACAAGCCGTTTCCATCAATATTCCTACACAACCTACACCAATCATTGGAGCGAATGAAGTTTGCAGAGGTTCGGTAGAAAATTACTCGGTAGGGACTGATGCTGGTACAACATTTACTTGGACGATTACACCCTTCGGCGGATTTGTGGTCGCCGGACAGGGAACAAATAACGTAACGATTGACTGGGCGGCGGCGCAGGCTGGAGTATATACGATAACCGTTACGCCTACAAATGCTTGCGGAAGCGGTTTACCCGTAACTCGAACCGTAACTGTATTGACTTTGCCGAACCCGCCTGCACCGATCATAGGAGCTACTGCCGTCTGCGTCGGACAAACTCAAACTTATACGACTCAAAACCTGCAAAGCACTAACTATCAATGGGAAATCACATCTGCGGGTCCGAGTTTGATTCAGAACGGGGCATCGGCTACCATCACTTGGAATCAAACGGGTAATTTTATCGTCATCGTTAAACCCGTTAATGCCTGCGGAGTAGGCGCACAAGCAGCCATCTTAGTCCGTGTGGTAGGTCCTCCAGTAGTGAATGCAGGTGCTAATCAAGTGCTTTGCACTCCGAATACAGTCTTAAACGGGACACCTGTCGGCGGTACGTGGTCGTGCGTAAGCTGTCCGGGTGTAACGCTTCAGCCTATTGGTCAATTAGCGCAAGTAACGGGTATGATCCCTGGACAAACCAATATCTTCCAATACACGGTAGTTAGCGGAACGTGTCCCCCCTCATCAGCTACGATTCAAGTGCGTAACGAAGGAGCCGTACCGGGAACAATCACGGCTTCCGCAGCAACCGCCTGCCCGGGAGAAGTAGTAACACTGAATTTATCGGGTACGGTCGGTAACGTCATCCGTTGGGAAGTTTCCGAAAACGGTGATGCTTTCTTACCGATCAACAATACCACAACCACGCTCACCTATACGGTAACGACTACTGCACAATTCCGCGCGGTAGTTCGCTTAGGCGGAACTTGCCCCGTGGAATACACTGCCGGTAGATTGGTAGATGTAGGCGGCGGGGTTACGGCTCAAGTCATTCCCGCTAACCTAACCACTTGTAACAATACTGCAACGTTATTAGGGAATGACCCTCCCATAAATGCTACGGGTTCTTGGTCGTTCATCTCGGGACCTGTTACTCCGATGATAACGGCAAACGGTTCGGTAGCACAAGTCTCCGATATGACACAAGCCGGTACGTATGTATTCCGTTGGACGATTACACGCGGTAACTGTCCGCCCTCATTTGCGGAGGTAACAGTCATTCGTGCTGTTTCCGCTCAAGCCCAAGCCGGTACAAGTCGAACTATCTGTGCTGAAACTGATATTACTTTTACAGGGAATGTGGTTCAGGGTGCTACGCCCTCATGGTCATTAGTAACTGCACCCGTAGTACCTACCATGAATCCAATCGGAAACATCCTACAAGTATCGGGTATCACCATTCCGGGTACATATGTCTTCCACTACACCTTAACTATTGCGGGTTGTGGCAGTTCATCCACCGAAGTTTTTGTTCGGAAAGAAAATTATAATGTATCGCCGAACGCGGGTGCGGATCAAACCGTTTGCGTTCCAAACGTCTCCTTAGCGGGTAATGCCCCTGCTCCGGGTGTCGGAAACTGGACGTTCATTGCGGGTCCGATGATTCCGATTTTAACGCCGAACGGTCGTTTCTTGAATGTATCAAACATGAACCTTGCGGGTGATTATATTTTCCGTTGGAATGTCTCTTTCGGAAGTTGTCCGAATGCTTATGATGAAATCATCATCACCCGCTTAACAGAAGATCCGACGGCACGAGTTGCCTCCAACAGCGTTTCCGTTTGCGATCAAACAACCACACAATTAACAGGTATCCTTCCCCCGAACAGTACCGGTAACTGGAGCTTTATTTCGGGTCCGGCTTCGGCTAATATTTCAACCATAAGTGGTATCGGAAACGTTACGAATATGTTGGCGGAAGGCAATTATATCTTCCGTTGGACGGTAACGAGTCGTTGCGGTATTTCATCAGTGGACGTTACGGTTAGTCGTTCCGTTACCATTCCGAACGGTTATGCGCCGGCATTTGCTGGTGCGGATCAATGGGTATGTAATAATCAATCTGCTTTGGTAACGGGTAATCCGATTCCGCCCGGCTTTACGGGTACGTGGGCTTTCATTTCGGGACCTGTGCCGGCAAGTATCACGACCTTCGGTACGTTCGGATCAATTAGCGGGATGAGCGTTCCGGGTCCGTATCGCTTCGCGTGGACGTTGAGTAAGTCGGGGAGTGCCTGTCCGCCAACGACAGCTGTGGTAACCATTACCCGTGTAGCACCGCCTACCATCGCACAAGGTTCTGCCCCCGCCAATATTTGCGGTACGACAGCACTCTTGAAAGGGAATCAACCCTTAATAGGTGTAGGTACGTGGACGTTCGTAGCAGGCCCCTTAGTACCAAACGTTAACCAACAGGGTACGGATGCCTTAGCTTCGGGGATGACCATGCCGGGTGTTTATCGTTTCCGCTATACGATTTCTTCACTTCCCTGCCAACCTTCAGTAGTAGATGTCGTGATTAACGTCAATAGCGGGACGGTTGCCGGTAATTTAACAGGGCAAACGACCGTCTGCGCGAATAACAATGCGGGCGAAGTGAACTTGGCAGGCTTTACGGGAACTATCGTTCGGTGGGAAATATCCGACAATGACTTTAATTCATTGACCATCGTTAATAACGTTACAAGTAAACTATTCTACAATAATTTAACCCGTACTACTTCCTACCGTGCGGTAGTAAAGCAAGGTTCTTGCCCCGAAGAAGTTTCCAATATTGTTACGATCGTTGTGAGGCAGTCCGTCGCCGCCGATGCAGGACAGGATCAACAACTTTGCGGTAACAGCGTAACCCTGAACGGTAATGATCCGATGGGCGGAACTTCCGAATGGACGGTTTTATCTGCCCCCACTACCCCGACAATCACCCGATTTAATAATAGTATGATCGCTACTAACATGGCGGCGGGTACTTATGTTTTCTCTTACGCCATACAAAATGATCCCTGTCCGCTTAGCACCGATCAAGTAACGGTTGTGGTAAGTCCTTCATCCGTTGGCGGAACGATCACGGGTTCAAGAACCGACTGTGGAAGTGGAACAGGCATTTTAACGCTGACGGGCTTTATGGGAACGGTGGTTGGCTGGGAATCTTCTATTGACAATTTTGCTACGGCTCAAGCGATCAATAACCCGAATCCGACCTTAGCTTATGTAAATGTAACCCAAACGACGGCTTACCGCGCGATTGTGAAATTCGGTAATTGCGCGCCCGAAACATCAAGCGTTGCGGTGGTGGAGGTACGCCAACCTACCGTAGCTAATGCGGGTGCGGATCAAACCGTTTGCGCGGGAACGTTCACGCTAAGAGGCAATACACCGATAAACGGTACGGGTACTTGGTCGTTGGTTCAGGGTCCTTCTGTTCCTACGATCAGCCAAAACGGTACTGATGCGATGGTATCAAATGTGATCAACGGACAATACATCTTCCGCTATCGAATTGCCCAAGCCCCTTGCGCTTCGAGTCAAGACGAGGTTCGCATACAGGTAAGCAATGAATCGGTGGCTGGCGTAGTGTCCAGAGATGAAACCATCTGCGCGGGACCGAATCAAAATACCTTAGTCTTAACGGGTTATCAAGGAACGATTGTTCGTTGGGAAACCTCAACCGACAACTGGCAAACCGTCATTCAGCACAATAATCCCACAGCCCAATATACGTACTTTAATCTTACAGTCCCTACACAATTCCGCGCGGTGGTCAAATCGGGTGATTGCCCCGAGAAAACATCCGTTCATGCAACGGTTGTCGTTAATCAGCCTCCGACCCCCGCCGATCCGGGAACTGACCGCACCCTTTGTGGAAACAGTATCACGATTGACGGAAACGTCCCGCAATTCGGTACACCTTTTTGGAGATTCTTATCGGGTCCAATCAATCCGCAATTGAATTCAGCAGGCAATCGCGCCATTATCAACGGATTAAACGTTTCGGGTGTGTATGTTTTCCAATATTCGATTGAGAACTTACCCTGCCCTACTTCGAGTAAAAACATCCAAATCTTTGTACAATCAGCACCTCACGCAGGTACGGTTATCGGAAATGCAACTGTTTGTGCCGGCAATAACAATGGCGTTCTTCAGCTGACCAATAACGGCGGTACCGTTGTTCGTTGGGAAGCCTCAACAGATAATTTCGTGAATGACATTCAGATTATCAATATCAATCAAACGATTATCACCTACACGAATTTGACGATGACAACCACATTCCGTGCGGCGGTCAACGGTGGTTCATGTGGGTTAATCTATGGAATGCCTGCGACTGTAACTGTTAATCCCGCCGGTAACGCGGGAATAATTACGGGAACAAGCCAAGTTTGCTCGGGTACAAATAACGGTAGTCTGGTATTAAGCGGTTATACGGGTAATGTGGTGCGTTGGGAAGTATTCGATGGTCTGAACTTTAGTCCGATCATTGTTACGAGTAATACGCTGAACTTCATCAACTTAACGCAAAATACGACTTACCGCGCAGTAGTACGTAATGTTCCTTGTAATGAAATTTATTCCGCTCCGATTTCGGTAACAGTTGCCCCCAGCGTTTCGGGAGGAACATTGAACGGTGGCAGTACGGTTTGCTCCGGTGCGAACGGTTCGTTGACACTTTCGGGAGCAAACGGAACGCTCGTTCGGTGGGAAAGTGCTGCTGATTGTCAGAACTTTAGTCCAATAACCGGCACACCATCAGTCTTAACTTACACCAATTTAACCCAAACTACCTGCTACCGGGCATTAGTCCAAAACGGTAGTTGCGGAACGACTTATTCGACGGTAGCAAGGGTTACGGTAAGTAGCGGTAATGCAGGTGTATTATCGCAAGATGCAACCGTTTGTTCGGGTTCTAATGTAGGAACGTTGACCTTATCAAGTAGAGATGGTCAGGTTCTCAACTGGGAATCCTCCAAAGATTGTCAAAACTTTAGTCCGATAGCCAATACTACCGATGTGCTGACGTATGTAAACTTAACGGAAACGACCTGTTTCAGGGTGGCAGTGTCTTCGGGTGGCGTACAATGTCCAACACTCTTCACTAATACAGTCAGGATCAGCGTTAATCCGCAACCGAATGGAGGTAACTTATCTGAAAATCAGACAGTTTGCACGGGAAATAATACGGGTATCTTAACGTTGAGCGGGTTTAGCGGTTCGATCTTGCGTTGGGAATCTTCAACGGATGGTTTCCAAACGGTTACGACGATCAACCATACCAACGCTACTCTGACCTTCCAAAACCTGCCCCAAACCACCGGTTATCGTGTAATCGTTGGATCAGGGGTATGTGAATCCGTTTCATCCAACACTATTATTGTAATCGTAAATGCAAATGGCAATGCTGGAACAATCATTGGTACATCGACTGTGTGTGGGATAGCGAACGGTACGTTGACTTTGAGCGGTTTTTCGGGAACAATTCTTCGTTGGGAAGCCTCAACGGATAACTTTGTGAATGATATTCGCCCAATCAATAACAATACTTCTTTACTTACCTACCAAAACCTGATGCTGACTACTCGTTATCGGGCGGTTGTGAATACGGGAGCTTGCGGAATCGTCATCAGTCAGCCGGCGGAAATTCAAGTAGATCAGCCCGCGGTAGCCGGTAATCTAAGCAGTCCGAGAACCGTTTGTAACGGAAACAATAACGGTATCTTGAATTTAAGCGGATTCAGTGGGGCGATTGTTCGCTGGGAATCTTCGACCAATAATTTTGCGAATGTAACCCCGATAAGCAACACAGGTTCTTCTTTATCCTACGTTAATTTAACGCAAAGCACGCAATATCGGGTGGTATTAATCGGAGAGGGCGTTTGTCCTACGGTTATTTCGAATGAAGTAGCAATTACCGTTTTACCCGCTTTAATACTCCAAGCCAACGCTACAACGGGTTGCTCTTTGACGGGTTCAATCACTGCGGTGGCTACGGGCGGTTCGGGTGGATATGTTTACAGTATTACACCCAACGTTGCCCCGCCGAATAATACTGGAATATTTAATAGCCTTACACATGGTAACTATGTTATTTCAGTCGTTGATGCTTCAGGTTGTACTGTAAATCAAGCAGTAACAGTGAGCAATTCATTGACTCCGCCGACGATTACAAGCGTAGCTAACATCACCACAAGTAGTGCAGTAGTCAGCTGGGGGGCTATCCTGCCGAATACAACGCGCTATACCTTCCGCTATCGAATGTTAGGCGTTCAGAGTTGGACGGTAATGAATAATTTGGTGAATACCAGCATTGTTCTAAGTAACTTACAGCATTCGACCACCTACGAAATAGAAATTTCGTACACGTGTATCAGTGGTCAGCAGTCGGGCTTTTCAACCGGTCTCATCAGACAATTTACAACCTTAGGTATGGGTGATTGTTCAAGTCCTACGGTGCCGATTCCGAGCGGATTCTTTGTGGATCAGGTAACAAATACCACCGCAAGGGCTAATTGGAACTTAGTAAACGGGGCTTTAGGCTACATTATCAGCTATGGACCGATGAGCCAAAACCCCAATAACTGGAATCAAATTATCGTCTGTCATCCGATTAATTCAACGGTGGTAACGAACCTCCTGCCGAATACCGCTTACGGCATGCGGGTCAGAACCAACTGTTCCAACTGCATTACCGCCCTGAATAACACCGACCGCCGGTCTAATTTCAGCTTCATTGCTAACTTCAATACGCCGGCAACCCGATTGGCGAAAGTAGCTGATAATGAATCATTATCGGTCTATCCAAACCCGAACAAGGGGCAATTCAGCATCAAAATGCTTGCTGATGAGGTGCAAAATGCCTCCATCGAGCTAATCGATGTGAACGGCAAGAAGGTTTGGAATATGAGCCTTAGCCTGCAAACAGGTGATAATGAAATACCGATCACGGATCAAAATATAAGTGCGGGAGTCTATCTCTTACGGGTTAAAATCGGGGAAACGCACAAGACGCTTAAAATTATGGTGGAATAAAATCCTATCCGAATGACTCCTAAAAAGACCCATGCTAATACCAAATTCATTATTTATTCACCTAAATTCAATCTGGCAAGACTATTGATTTTCAAGCAGTTGTTGAGATGGAAATTGTGTAAAGAATAAATGAAATTGGTATAAGAAAAGTGTGGGTCTTTTTTTGATGGCTTACACCCCAAATAAAGTCTTTTGTTTATAAAAAATAGACATGAATACACTTTTATTATCAAACACACGTTATCAAAAAATATGCAAAAACATTAACTATATTGTCCGTAAAAGATATTTTTTTAAAAAATATAATATAAATCATGTTTTTTCGAATACGCGTTTCGCCCCTTTTTCAGTCGGAACGCTTTGTGAAATAGCCTTAATTGATAACGATTATTTAGATATTTAACTTAATGTGATTCAAAAATCATTTAAAAATATTATTAAATGCATATGCGAATTATTGTTTAAACCTAACTTAAGAATAATCATACCTTTACCACCATAAGTCCAATAAAAGCCTATCTTTGCGCCCAAATTATACCAATGAAATCCGACTTTTGGTCAAATATTGATCCGTACCTGATCCTCCAAAATCTTTCTAAAATATTTATTTATGACGAGAAAGCCCCCATGCTCTTCAACAGCGGTGCTTTCTTGTTTCTGTTTACGGTATTTATAACCATCTATGCGTTCATTTATCAACATCCGCGTGCAAGAATTGCATATGTATTAGCGTTCAGTTTGTTTTTTTATTATAAGTCGAGTGGAGCATATCTGGTTATCTTGCTATTTTCGATAGTCTTGGATTATCTGGTAGCCCTATGGATGGGGCAACTGATCGAAGAAGGTAAACGCATATGGGCAAAAATATTACTCATCATTTCTATTTGCGCCAATGTAGGTTTGTTGATCTATTTCAAGTACACCAATTTACTCGTAGATACATTCAACCAAATAGCCCACCAAAATTATGATCGCTTAGACCTCTTTTTGCCGATTGGCATTTCGTTTTATACCTTTCAGACGCTAAGTTATGTGATTGATGTGTACAAGGGTTTGATTCCCCCCCGAAGAAACCTCTTAGATTATGCTTTTTATATGTCTTTCTTTCCGCATTTGGTAGCAGGTCCCATTGTTCGGGCGAAGGATTTTCTGCCTCAAATAGACCTTCCGATCAAGATAACCAAAGAAGACATAGGCAAAGGCTTTTATCTAATCACCAAAGGCTTAATCAAAAAGGCGATCATCGCCGACTACATCGCTCAATATTGTGATTTGGTTTATACGACTCCTCAAACTTATTCAGGCTTCGAGAGTCTGATGGCGATCTATGGTTATACGTTACAGATTTACTGCGACTTTTCGGGTTACTCGGATATGGCGATTGGTTTAGCCCTCATCATGGGCTATAAATTAGGCGAAAACTTCAACCTGCCTTATATATCCACCAACATCACTGAATTTTGGCGGAGGTGGCATATTTCCTTATCATCATGGCTACGGGATTACATTTATATTCCGTTGGGTGGAAATCGAAAAGGAAACTTCCGAACCTATCTGCACCTATTCGCTACGATGCTCATCGGTGGTTTCTGGCACGGGGCAAGCTGGAAGTTCGTTTGGTGGGGGGCGATGCACGGCATTGGTTTAGCTATCCATAAGTTATTTTCTAGCTTTTTCCGTCCCTATTTTCCTAAAAACAAAGTTGCCGGAATGGTCGGTAATTTCTTGGGATGGTTGTTAACCTTTCACTTTGTAGCTTTTTTGTGGATATTTTTCCGCGCCGAATCCTTTGAAACGGCGATGATAACCATCAACAAAGTAATATATGAGATGGATTGGGCTTACGTCGAACCATTTTTGCAAGTTCGGGGTTATTTTGTGGCAATGTTATTGTTTGGTTATGCCACGCACTTTATCCCCGAAAAGTGGAAGATGCGTTTCCCTGACCAATTTGCCCTTTTGCCTTCGTGGTCAAAAGCCCTCCTATTACTCGTCGTTATTCAAATCATCATCGAACTCAAGGATGAGAACGTTCAGCCGTTCATCTATTTTCAATTCTAAATGCCATCATGGAAAGTAGTTCCAAAGTAAAACTCCAACCCATCACCCGCGTGAATTGGGAACAGTGCATCGCCCTTGAACCCGAAGACTATCAACAAAAATACCTTCCCTCTAACCTTTTTTCATTGGCTCAAGCCCACTATGAAAATTGTGAAGCCTTCGGCATTTATTCGGAAGATAAGATGGTTGGTTTTGTGATGATTTGTTACTTTAGTCAAGTGCCTTGGATTACACGCATCATGGTTGATAAAGAAGAGCAGGGTAATGGCTACGGAGCTAAAGCATTGAAGGAAACCATTGAATACATCCGAAAAAAAGCCGGAGTCTATGAAATTCGTACCACTATTGCCAAATCTAATGCGATGGCGGAACATCTGTTTACATCGGCGGGATTCAAACGGAAAGGCGATATTGACCACAAAGAATTTATGATGACCTTAGAATGGTAACAAAATACAAACAACCTTAACTCCATGAAAAGACTTTTCCACGACCTCATGCCCTATTTTATCAAGTACCGTTGGTATTTGATCGGGGGAACATTTTTCATTATTCTTTCCAACTGGCTTTCCATTTGGCCCGCCCAAGTTGTACGATATGCCTTTGATTTGGTGGAGGAGATGATTAAAATCAATTCCTTAACCAACGGATTCAAAGCCCAAGCCGGTCTACATAGTTTCATCACCAAAACATTAATCATCTATGCGATCTTAGTGGTTATCTTGTCAATATTGAGGGGTGTATTTTTGTTTTTGGTACGGCAAACGCTCATCGTCTTATCGCGTAAGATCGAATTTGAACAGAAAAACGAACTTTACCTCCACTACCAAAATTGGAGTCGTCGTTTATTCAAAAAACACCGGACGGGCGATCTCATGTCCCGCATTTCGGAGGACATCGGCAATGTGCGCATGTTTACAGGTCCCGGCATCATGTATTCGATCAATACCTTCACGCTCTTTGTGATGATCTTTATTACAATGCTTTTCGTGAACGTCGAGTTAACGCTGTATGTGATGATCCCGCTTCCACTCATGGCGGTTGCGATCTATTTCGTGCATTCCATGATTATCAAGCGAAGCGAAGAAGCCCAAGCACAACTCGGTATCCTAACGTCATTTGTTCAAGAGTCTTTTTCGGGGATTCGATTGCTGAAAGCCTACGGACGAGAAACCGTTTTCAACAAAAAATATGAATCAGAGTCGTTAGCCTATCGCGGTAAAGCCATGCGTCAGGTGCAAGTGGATGCTTTCTTTTTTCCGATGATTATGCTTTTGATTGGTTTGAGTAATATCTTCATCGTTTGGATTGGAGGCGAAAAAGTCATCAGCGGTCAACTTTCAATCGGAAATATCGCCGAATTTATCATTTATGTTAACCTATTGGTGTGGCCCATCGCCGCGCTCGGATGGGTAACCAGTTTATTACAAAAAGCGGCGGCGGGACAAAATCGCATCAATGAAGTGTTGTCCCAGCAATCAGAAATCAAGTTTCCGGCGGAATCTGCCCCGATACGTGAAGGTTCGATTGAATTTGACCATGTGAGCTTAACCTATCCCGAAACAGGCATCCAAGCCTTAAATAAACTTTCTTTCAAAGTTACACCTAAAAGCGTGTTCGGTATCGTAGGAATGACAGGTTCGGGAAAATCCACCGTCGCCAACGCGATGTGCCGACTGATCGAAGCCGATAGCGGTCGGATCAACATTGACGGAAAACCCATCGAATCATGGTCTGAAAAAGCCCTGCGCGAAGCCATTGCTTACGTTACGCAGGATGTTTTTCTGTTTTCGGATACCATTTCCAATAATATCGCTTTTGGCTGTGCCAATGCTTCGGAGGAGGAAATCCACAACGCGGCGCGGTTTGCCGGTTTATATGACGACATCATGGATTTTCCCGAAGGCTTCAAAACCATCATCGGTGAACGCGGTGTTACCCTATCCGGCGGACAAAAACAACGTTTATCCATTGCACGGGCATACATGATAAAAGCCCCGATTTTGATTTTGGATGACTCCCTTTCAGCGATTGATACCCGAACGGAAGAACGCATCCTCAATAATCTGCGGGATTTTAAGACTTCCAATTATCAACCAACGCTGATAATTATCACCCACCGATTAACATCCGTTCAGCAGGCAGATGAGATCATTGTCTTGGAAGACGGCAAACTCATCGAACAAGGCAAGCATAGCGAACTTGTTAACATGAACGGTTTGTATGCTAAGATGTATTTCCGTCAGCAATTGGAGGAAGAAATCAAAACATTGTAAACGAATTAATATGTTGCGATCAGTTCACGTGCAGACTCTAAAGCATGAGTCGTCGGGTTCTCACCGCTTAGCATTTTAGCGATTTCTAAGACCCGTTCTTCGGCGTTAAGTTTACGGATTTGTGAAACGGCACGACCGTCCTTTGTATCTTTATATATAAAATAGTGATGTTTCCCCCGCGAAGCAATCTGCGGGAGGTGGGTAATGGTTAAAATCTGGTGCTTTTCGCCTAATTTTTCCATGACTCTGCCCACTTTTCGCGCCACTTCACCGCTGATGCCGGTATCTATTTCATCAAATACCAACACGGATAGTTGCATTTGTTCCGCCAAAGCCGACTTGAGCGATAGCATGACCCGCGAGATTTCCCCGCCGGAAGCCACTTGAGCCAGTGAGCCATAGGGCATTCCTTCATTCGTTCGCACCATGAATCGTGCCGAATTGATCCCTTTCATATCCGGCTGAATGGCTTGATTATCAATACGTAAAGCCCCTTTTTCATCGGTTAATCGGTTGATGACAATCTGAAAATCTGTTTTTGCTAAGCCGACTTCCTTCAAAACAAGGTTGATTTTTTCAGCTAAAGTTTGGGAGGCTTCTGTTCGGTGCTTTTCAATTTCCAAACCTTTATCCATCAACGTTAGTGCTATGACCTGCGCCTGCCGTTCCAAATCTTCAATCATATCATTGATAGACGCATAGAGATTAATTTTAGCTTCAAAATCTTCCTGTATTCGGATCAACTCAGCAACCGATTTGACGGAATATTTTAGTTTCAGCTTATTAATTACGTTCATCCGTTCGTGCAGAAATTCTAACCTGCGCGGGTCAGCATCTAAAGTCTCACGAATGGATTGTAATTCTAAAGAAGCATCGTTCAAAAGTGTGAGTGCTTCCGCTATTTTGTTGTTTTCATCGGACAACTGCGGCGACAAATGACTGATCTTTTCTAAAGATTTAAGAATAAACGAAAGCCGATAACTAACCGAATCTTCCGATTCATCCAACAGGTTGACGGCTTTGGAAAGGGTATCTCCGATCAATCCTGCATTTTCTAATAGTTTCAGTTCTTCCTCTATCTGTTGTTCCTCTTCCACATTGAGGCGTGCCTCCTGCAATTCTTTCACTTGAAACAAGTAATAATCGGTCTGCCGTTTAGCTTCTGATTCTTGGTTGACAAGGTTATGAATTTCTGTTTGGATGCTTTTCCACCGTTGCCATTGTTGCCCGAAATCCACAACTAATACACGAATACCCGCATACTGATCCAATATATCCAACTGGATACTTTCATTCATCAAATATTGGTTATCATACTGCCCGTGAATGTCAATCAAAGGTTCGGTAATAGCTTTGAGTGTTTGAAGATTAACGGGAGAATCATTGATAAACGCCCGAGATTTCCCCGATCTGGTAATTTCCCGTCGTAAAATGAGGTGATTACCCTCCAAATCCAAATCTTCTTCGGTTACTAAGGCTAAAAGTTGGGACACGTCGGGTAGCTGGAACTCCGCCTCTATGACGCATTTTTCATCCGATATGAGAACGGAAGAATCGGCACGCCTACCTAAGATTAAGCCCATCGCCCCGATTAAGATTGATTTTCCGGCACCTGTTTCACCGGTGAGTATGTTGATACCGTTGGAAAAGGCTATTTCCATACGATCAATAAGGGCAAAATTTTGGATGTAAAGCCGTTGTAGCATAGCTCCAATTTGGGGCGAAATTACGAATAACGTAGAAAAGTAGTGCTAATTTATCAGTATTTTAATACACAAAAACGTAAGCGTGGGCAAAACCTTATCTTAATATCTTACCTTCTTTATCCACTTCCAATTTGATTCGGTTTTCTTCGGTTTCTTCCGACCAACCTGCATGATAAAACAAATTATCATTCTCATTTTGTTTGCGCTTTTTCATTTCGGAGAGGTAGCGTTTACCTTCCAAACAATCTGTATTTCCTAACGCGGGAACGGATGATTGATAACGAATTTGAAAATATTGACTATTCGCTTGGTCAGAAAACGATAAGTCTTCATCAAAATAAGGTCGCTGGACGTTAAATCGTAATCGGGTACAGAACAAACTTCCTTTGTAAGTGTCATTATTGGTAGCAAATAGCCACTTAACCCCTAAGTTATTCAGTTGTTGTATCGTTAGCATTTTGCTGACACAGGGATCACATTTAGTCTCCGTATTTCCGCTCCAATTCCAATAGTGTTCCAAATAAATACCTCTACGACCGTTCGCATGAATGGAGACTTGAAAGATAGCTTGGTGCAGATCATACCAGCGTTCGCGCGTCCATTTGGGGAAATTTTTTTCGGTAATGGCGGGCATTAACCGATAATTATTTGGCACCAACTTGCCCTGATCGGATAAATAGTAAAGTTCTATTTGTGAACCTTGTTCTGAACGTTGACTCACCAATCCGGTCGGTAAGCTTAATGACAGGCTTTCATACACCATTTGAAAGGGACGAATAAATACCCGATCCTGAATCACATAACTTTCTAAGGCGACTTTAACGACTGCCCATTGGCATTCTTCATATGATTTTAGCAACTGCTGTTCTTGATTCGTCAGGACAAAACCCTCTTTTTTTAACCAAGCATTGAATTTCTTACGTTCCTCAGGCGAAAACGTAAACAATTCCGTTTCTCCAACCGTAAAACGTGCCGAAGGTCGCAAACCAATTGCCCGTTTTTGATTGACCAAATCCATATCGGTGGTGTCGGGCTTCGTTCCGCCCCATTCTTGGTAGGCTTCCAAATCAAAATAACCGGTACAGGGCGGAGGATCATAAAAATCAATCCATCTGGGGGCTGTAAAACGATCTAATTGATCTATGGTATTCAGTCCAACCGTTTGGAATAATTCTTTTTTAATCTTTCCTTTAACGGGGATGATGACCGCAAACTTGCGCGCCGTTCCGAAATAATCTAGTACCGTTGTTAACGCATGGTAGTTGCCGGAATGAGCCAATACCAACTGCATATTTTTAACCGTGTGAGACGAACCCTGTGGACCGATTACTAAAAACGCATGAACATTCGACATCCAACCAATTATCAACAAAACAGTCATCCATAGCGCATGATACCGGTGGATAATAGGTTCGTAGATGAGTCTCATACGCTTCATGTTGGAAATTCTGCTTATATTTGTACTTTAAGTGATCTTGTGCCGATGAAACACCCTTACTCCATGCAAAGAAATTCATTTTTCGGCATTTTAACCGCTTTAGCTTTACTTTTTTATCTACCCTACTTGCTTCATGCGCAGGGTAATAATGGTTTATTGCCAAAAAGCAAGTCGGAACAAATTCACACTTTTGCTGATGATGAAGATAACCTTTCTGTCTTTTTTGATCGGTCGGATTGCGGGCTGAATTATGTGATGCAATCGGTTAAGTTGACGAATCGTTCCGATATAGCACAAGCCGTCAGCCAGACCTTCACCATCAATATTCCGAATAATAATTCCATAGAAGTTATCGGCGCATACCTCTATTGGGTGGTGGAAGGCGGAAACCCGAATACCAACAACGAACTTAATTTTACTTCCCCTATCGGTAGTGACCGCCTGTACGGGCAACGCATCGGTAGACAATCCGGCGGTAAATGTTGGGGCTGTGATGAATACGCCGCTCATCACTATAAAGCAGACATCTCCCGTTGGGTTTGTAAGACTGACCCGAACGGCGACTATTCTATCAGTGATTTTCCGACCATGTGGCGTACTTGCAGTCCAACCTTTGGGACTTGTATTTGCGAGAAAGGGGATACAGACGGTGCAACGCTTCTTATTATCTACAAAGATCACAGTGCCTCGTTTAACGGACACCTCCGCCTTTGGGATGGACTTATTTATGCACAACAAAATCGTACCGTCCGCTCCGTTTACAAAGACGTTAACTTTTGCGCACAACCGACGCAAACCCATGTAGCCTTTGTGCTATCTGATTTTCAGCAGTTTGGCGAATGGCGGAATAATCGTTTGCGCATCAACAATCGGAATTATCCCATAACGCCTCGTTTTTACAACCAAGAAACCATAACCCTCCCATTAACCCGAAATAATGACATTACCTCCGAATTCAGCACTGAAAACGGCGACTGTTATTCAATTATCATCACAGCCGTTTATGGGCGAACGGATGGTTGCCCCAATCGCTGTACCCCGAATTTTAATCCGCCTCTGCCAACAGTAGGGCAGTTACCCTCTTTGCCTTTCTGTGCGGGATCACAACCACCTACCCTAAACTATACCGGTTTTGCGGGTGAAGTGTTGAAATGGCAGATGACTACCGACTGTGAGCGGGGACCTTGGGTAGATATTCCGCATACGCAACCCAATTACCAACCCGAAAATCTAACGCAGAATACATGCTTTCGCGTTATCTCCAAAGCCAATGCCTGTGTCCAATATTCCCCGACCGCTCAACTGACGCTAACGGACCGCATTGATGCGGGATCAACTTTAGGCGGAAACAGCTATTGTGAACGGGCGGAAAACATCCGTTTGGGCTTATCCAACCGAACGGGAAGCGTACAGTTTTGGCAAAAAGCTACCGATCCCGAATGCCAAACATGGGAAAATATCCCCTCCACATCTTCCACGTTGAACGTCCCGTTGGTGGAACAGACGACCTGTTTTCGGGCAGGGATCAAATTTTCCAACTGTGATATAGCCTTTTCTGCGCCTGCAACGGTGGTCATCACCCGAAAAGAAAACACCGTTCATATTTCAGGAACGAATGCCGTCTGCGGGGAGGATAATAACGCAAGCATCAACCTGAGTAACCTAAACGGTGCGCAGGTACTATACTGGGAACGATCAACGGCTTGCGATTCATTAGGTTCATGGGAACGTATTTCACAAACCACAACTAATTTATCGGTATCTGTTACGGAAAAGACTTGTTTTCGGGCGGTGGTTAAAAACGGAGATTGCCCGCAAAGTGCCACTACTTTTCATCGGGTAGAAGTTACTCGGGCTACCGAATCAGGCACATTATCCGCGAATCAAACATTATGTTCGGTTCAAAATGAAATAATATTACGTTTGTCGAATCATGTAGGCAGCATCATTCGTTGGGAATCCGCACCCGTTGGGGACGACAATAACATTTCCTCGATCCTCCATACGAATGACATTTTTCAGCTCAATAATATTTCACAATCCATACGCTTTCGGTCAGTGGTGCAAGCCGGAAATTGTAGCCCGAAAACTTCCAACTGGGTAACAATTACCTTTTCCGATAACCTACAAGCCGGCAAGTTATCTGCCAATCAATCGGTCTGCCAGAATGATCCGATTCAACCTTTGCAATTAAACAATTACAGAGGAACAATCCTTCGTTGGGAACAATCCGTAGGCAATGATCGCAACTGGGTTACTGCCCAAATCACCAACCAAGCCACTTATCAACCCCCTACCATCACACAAAATACTTGGTTTCGGGTCGTGATTGGGGCGGAAGGATGTGGTTCGGTCTATTCCGATACGATTAAAATTACCTTAAAAGCCGGCGTAAATGCGGGTATTTTGACCGGCGCAACTCAAGCCTGCGAACGGTTAGATCGAGCAACTTTAGCCCTATCAGCTTACATCGGAACGATAAAATCATGGCAAAAGCGTGTAGGAAATGGTACTTGGCAAAATATTTCGCATACTTCAGCGAATTTTAGGGCAGAAAATATCACCCAAACGACATCTTTCCGTGTGGAAGTGGAAAGTACCGAATGTGGGTCGGTTTATTCCAATATCGTAACCATCCGTATAGAACAACCCAGCATCGGTGGAACATTACCTACCCATATGGAAGCCTGCACGGAAAATAACTCCCTTGAACTTATCCTAAAAGATTATCAGGGGAGCATCTTACAATGGGAACGTTCATCGGATAGTACCAACTGGTTATCAATCGGTAATGCCGGTAATAATCGTCTAAGAATTAACAATAACGGTTCGGAACACATTTATTATCGCGTGAAAGTACAAAACGGCATTTGTGAACCACAATATTCCTCCGTCAGTGAAGTAATGATCCGTCCGCCATCCGTAGCAGGTATTTTATCCAAAGACACCACCGCCTGCGCTGATAGCCTAATCGTCCAATTTTTGTTAAAAGACTATCGAGGTGAAATTCAGAACTGGGAAACCTCCACCGATAACGGCAATTCTTGGCAAATTTTACCCCATAATTCGCCAACTTTGACCAAAATAGTCTCCCAAACAAGCCGTTTCCGTGTTAAAGTGCAGAACGGTTCATGTGCGGCGGTGTGGTCGAATCCTGTTAATATCACGCTATTACCACCCGTTAAAGGCGGGAAGTTGAAGGGAAGCGGGAGCATCTGTTTGGGTGATAACAGCCCTAATCTGGTTTTGGAAAATTATTCGGGGCGCGTCATCCGTTGGGAAACTTCCAAAGATTTAGGGCAGACTTGGTTCTCACTCGGAAAAGCCGGGTTTACCACTTATCAACCCAACCGATTAACTATTACTACGTGGTTTCGGGCAGTATTGGAAAACGGTTCGTGCGGGACGGCTTACAGCACCATCGCTAAAATCGAAGTGCAACAGCCCTCCGTAGCGGGATACATCATCGGTGGAGGCGATTTCTGTAACCTGATCGGGCAACAGTTGGAATTAAATAACCATCGCGGAACGGTTATGTTTTGGGAAACTTCCACTGATAACGGCATTTCTTGGCAGACAATTAACCACACAGCAACCATTTATCCTTTATCCCGATTAACCCAAAGTGCATGGTTTCGTGCCGTAGTGATGAACGGGAATTGCTTTGCAAAGACGACTCCGGTTGTAAAAGTAAACCTCATCCAGCCTTCAAACGGAGGTAAAATAATCGGAACGAACTATATTTGTAGTGGCGGGACAAGTGGAACTTTGACCCTATCCAATTACAACGGTAGAATCGTTCTTTGGGAAGTATCAACGGACAACGGGGTGATCTGGCGTAGTTTTAATCATCCAATTCCAACGTTTGAAACAGAACCGCTATTCGGAAAAACGCTTGTTAGGGCTTTGGTTCAAAATGAAAGCTGTTCACCGGCATATAGTTCTGTTCATGCGATTGATCTGGTGGATCGTTTGTTTGGCGGTAAATTACAAGTTGACCGTCCTTATTGCCATCTGAATGATGAAATAGCCATTACTTTAACCGGTTATATGGGTGTTATCAGTTATTGGGAACAAAGCCAAGACAATGGACAATCTTTTCAAACGATAGCCTATACTCAACCTACTCTTCGTGTTACGAATCTATCCCAAGCGACTACCTTTCGAGCAAAATTAGTTAGTGGTACGTGCGATCATGTTTATTCTCTTCCGATAACCCTTACCTTACAATCCCCACCACAAGTAAGTTATCAGGCTTTCATCGCTTGTGATGGTAAAGGTGTCATTCAAGCCTTAGCTTCAGGCGGTTCAGGAAAATATCTTTCCTATCAGTTGCATCAAAATGGAAACCTATTGACGGAACTTCGACATCCATTCCAACAATTCAACGGCATTTCAGTAGAAAACGGATACACTTTGACGGTTATCGATCAAAACGGATGTTCGGCTACCGTTTCGATTACTTTTCCGCCTGAAAGAACATTACCCGAGATTATTGATTTTCCGATTATCACCACCAAACAAATATTGGTGCGTTGGAATAGCATCTATGGGCAAAATGTGCGCTATCGGGTGCAGTATCGCGTGAACGGAGAAATGAATTGGAATATTTCTGATTATACAAGTGCTACTACCTTACTCATCACTAATCTACAACACGATACGGAATATCAATTTTTAATCGTTGCGGAATGCAACGGACACGAAACTCGTTCTAATGTTCTTCGATTCGCCCGTACATTAAGTCTGGGGAATTGCGCTTCAAGGATGATACCACCGCCCGGAGGCTTATACGCTTCGTTTATTTTGCCGACTTCTGCACAACTGAATTGGAATCCCTTTGAAAATGGTCGCAACGATCAAGGGTATATATTAAGCTACGGTTCAGCCCAAACCAACCCTAATAACTGGACGCAACAAATCGTTTGTCATCCTACTGACCGCCTAATTATCAATAATCTAACCGGAAACACAATTTATCGGGCGCGTATCCGTGCCAACTGTTCTAATTGCATCACGGCTCTTAATATGAGTGATCGTCGTTCTGATTGGTCTCCTAAAATTGAATTTCGCACCCCGGAATTGAGGCATGATCTATCTGATTGGGAAATTCACAGTCCCCCCTTCATCATTTTCCCAAATCCGGCTACCGATCATCTGTTCATTCAACACATACCAACGCCTGAACCATCAACCGTTCATATTTTTGACACAAAGGGGACTTTAGTTCATGTTATTACCTTAACATCTGACGAGAATGAAACTGCTTTTTCCGTTTCCAACTGGTCAAAAGGCTTATATGTATTTAGGTTACAAACAACAAAGGGCATTTTTCATCAAAAAGTAATCATAGAATAAGGGACAAGGTTGTCCTGTAAAAATGCATACATATCACATGATTTTACTTTTTCAATAATTAAATCATTAAGCCAA
>Ga0209573_1002647_pt1 | contig 22075 bp, 17 predicted proteins | sample TNRBio252014_DNA_FD_185870 | JGI IMG/M metagenome (GOLD analysis project Ga0209573, IMG submission 185870) | Wastewater treatment Type I Accumulibacter community from EBPR Bioreactor in Madison, WI, USA - TNR Reactor_6/25/2014_ DNA (SPAdes)... | ecosystem: Engineered > Bioreactor > EBPR >...
ATGATGGGGAGCATAAAACCTCCCCTCATTTATAATCAGAAAAACTAACATCATTCTTTAAAACAAATAAAGAGTTTCCATTTTTTTATATTCGCTAAAGCGTTGCATTAGAAACTTGAATCCGCCTAAAAGACGACACAGCAACAACGTAACGACCGACATAAACAAGAAAAAGTAAACCATTTTGACAAGTGAACACAGACATAAAAACGATACAACAAACGGACAACGAGTAAGCCGACACTCATTGCCGACCCTTCTGTGTTTTAATTTTTTCCCCACCGCACAAAAAAAATTGAAATGCCACCGCACAAATGGCACATTTGGTTTTGCCCCACCCACAAGCCGACCCTTCGCAAAATCAAAAGAGCCATTTTTTGCCAACGCACCAAATACGAACGGTATAATTAATTTTGACGATATTAGAAACCTCATAAATAACTAAAGAAAAGTGCTGACAAAAGATAAATTAAATAACAAGGCAGACGAAATCTGGAAATCCGCTATCAAACTGCGTGGCAAGTTTAAAGCGTATGAATATCAAAACGTGGTGCTGCCTGTTATCATGCTTCGCAGAATTGAATGTGTGCTGATTGAAATGCGGGAAAAGACCAAAGCGGAGTTGCTTCCTGCTTATCCTGAATTTCAAATTAAAGAGGACGACAAAAAAGAAGTAAAAGAAAAAAAACACAAAGGCCTTGAAAAACTGATGAAAGAAGTGGAACTGGACGAATATCCGTTCTGGAACACTACGCATTGGACTATCAAAAAAATAATTGACGACAATGTAAGCCGAATTGAAAAAAACTTTCGGGATTACATCAACGGCTTTGAACATATTGACCAAGGTAAAGGCAAAAAGAAAATCAACCCGATTGAGGAAATCTTTGAAAAGTTTGAGTTTGCCGCCACTATTGGGGCAATGGACAAGAACGATGCTCTTGAACCCATTTTAAAGCAGTATGCCAACGAACCGCTTGGACCTTCTGACCTGACTAACCTTGAAATGGGTTACATCTACGAAGAATTGCTTCGCAAATTTTCGGAACAAAGCGGTGAAGAAGCGGGGGAACATTTTACGCCAAGAGAAGTCATTCGTTTGATGGTGGAATTGTTGGACATTCAACTCAACCCTAAAGACAAGAACAAAGCTATTAGCATTTACGACCCTGCTTGCGGAACAGGCGGTATGCTTTCAGTGGCTAAAGAATATTTGATTGACAAAGCCACAACCGACAAAGAACGCAACCTGATACAAACCGTTGTGCAGTTACACGGACAGGAAAAGCAGCCCAAGAACTACGCTATTTGCAAAGCAGATATGTTGATGAAAGGCGAAGATGCCAACCGCATTACACAAGGAAATTCTTTAGTGCCTGATGAAGAAGGTTACAAGGAAAGAGGCGACTTGCACGACCGAAAGCAATTTGATTTCATGTTGAGCAATCCGCCTTTTGGTGTAAACTGGGGCGAATATTCGGCAAGAGTTAAGAAATATCAACGCAGGTATCATGGTGGCTATCCAACAGTGAAAGACGGTGCTTTGCTTTTCTTGATGAGCATGATTGACAAAATGAAACCCAAAGATGAAGGCGGAAGCAAAATTGCTATCATCTTCAACGGTTCGCCTTTGAGCAATGGCGATGCGTTGAGTGGTGAAAGTGAAATCAGAAAATACATTATTGAAAATGATTTGTTAGACACCATTGTAATGTTGCCCGACCAATTGTTTTACAACACGGGCATTTACACTTACATCTGGTTATTGACCAATAACAAACCCAAAGACCGAAAAGAAAAGGTTTTAATCATTAATGCCCGAAACCAACATGCCGACCAGGTGCCGAGTTTGGGGCAAAAACGCCATCAACTGAAAGACGAACACCGCCAATGGATTGAGCAAAAACATCAGGCATGGAAAGAAGATGAAGATTGCAAAATTTTCCATTACCGTGATTTCTGTTTTCATAAGGTGCAGGTTGTGTTTCATCAAACCGATGAAAACGACCAGCCAATGAACATTACCGAAAACTTTGCTACCAAACTGAACAACAAAAATGTGAATGATAAAGTAGCTTTTTTTGGAGGCGAAGCCGATTTTGAAATAACTGTTGCAGGTAAAAAGATGAGTTTTAAGCTAACCAGTAAAGACAAGTTTGAAACCGTATTTGCCAAACACCTGAAAACGCATTTTGACAAAGAAATAACTGCAAGCAAAGCACCTGATATTTTTAAATGGTGGCAACGCAATTATGAAAAAGATACTGAGTGCATCTATACGCATCGCCATTACATTACCGACCACGAATACATTCCATTTAACGAAGACATAAAGGAGTTTATACACCGTGAAATTGACAAACCCATTATTGATATACAGTTGGCTCCGCCTATTGGCTACGAAATATTGCCCAACAAATACTTCTTTAAATATGCAGCACCGCCAAAGGCAGCCGATGTATTGCAGGAGTTTTGGAAACTGGAAGAACAAGCCGAAGCCATAATTAACCAATTAGAAAAAAATGTCTGAATTGGGATTTGTTGGATTAATAGATTTAAGGATTATGGAGGATAAAGAAAAAATAAACGACCCGCTTACCTACAAAATAATTGGATGTGCCATGAAAGTTCATGCCACACTTGGTAATGGTTTTCAGGAGGTAATTTATCAAAGGGCTTTGGCAATAGAAATGACAAAAGCCGAACTCGAATTTGCACGGGAACTTGAAATGCCTATTTATTACGAAGGAGAACACATCGGGACGAGACGGGTTGATTTTTTAGTAGCAAATGAAATTTTGGTAGAACTGAAAGCACTTACACAGATGGAAGATGTGCATTTAGCACAAGGCCTGAATTACCTTGTAGCGTATAAATTGGAAAAAGGACTGCTGATTAATTTTGGTGCAAGAAGTTTGGAAGTAAAACGACTGCGACATCCGAAAAACAAATACCATCAGCAATTGGATTTACCGGATTCAGGGATTAAAGGATTAGAAAAATGAAAACAGAAACTACCATACAAGCAAATCCAAAAATCCAACAATCTGAAAAATCCCAATTCAGACAATATGCCTCTTACAAACCATCAAATGTAGAATGGTTGGGTGATGTGCCGAGCCATTGGAAAGTTGATAAACTTAAAAACTACTGTGACATTTTTGCCAGCAACGTTGATAAGAAAATTGAAGAAGGTGAAATTGAAGTATCGCTATGCAATTATGTTGACGTTTATAAAAATGAAAAAATTGACAAGTCAATAGATTTTATGATTGCTTCTGCTACGCAAGCAGAAATAGAAAAATTTACGCTTCAGTTAAATGATATAATTCTTACAAAGGATAGTGAAACGCCAGACGATATTGCAGTTCCAGCCATTGTAAAAGAAGTGTTTGAAAACTTCCTTTGCGGTTATCATCTTTCAATTATTCGTTGCCAAAAGAAACTTGAACCTGATTTTTTAATTTGGGCTTTAAGAGATTTGCATATCGCTACTCAATTTCACAGAGAAGCAGTTGGAATTACACGTTTTGGATTGGCTTCAAAACATTTCAAGAACGGAATATTTGCAATACCAAGCAGAACCGAACAAACCGCCATTGCTGCCTACTTAGACCAAGCCACCGCCAATATTGACCAAGTAATTGCCACCAAACAAAAGCAGTTAGAAAAATTAGAGCAATACAAGCAAAGCAAAATACACGAATGTGTTACCAAAGGCTTAAACCCCGATGTAACCCTAAAACCAAGCGGCATTGATTGGATTGGTGATGTGCCGGGGCATTGGAAAGTGGAGAGAATAAAGGATGTAGCAACTGTGGTTTTGGGCAAAATGCTTTGTAGTGAAGATAAAGGGAGTTATTTCCTTAAGCCATATTTAAAATCTAAGAACATCGGTTGGAATGAGCTATTACTTGACAAAGTTGAAGAAATGTGGTTTTCAGAAAATGAGTTAGAAAATTTGCGGGTAAAAAAGAATGATATATTAATGACAGAAGGAGGCGAAGTTGGAAAAACCTCAATTTGGAATGATGAACTTGAAGAATGCTACATCCAAAACTCCGTTCACAAAATTACTTTTGATAAAAAAAATAACCCTCGCTATTATTTATATCTTCTAAACCACATTGGCTCGTTTGGTGTATTCACACATCTTGTAAGCACCGTTAGCATAGGTCATTTAACAAAAGAAAAATTAGTTGTCGTTAAAGTTGTTGCTCCCACCTTAAATGAGCAAAATGAAATCGCTAAGTATTTAGATGATTTCTGCGATAAAATTTCGAAAGAAAAAAGCATCATCGAGCAACAGATTGAAAAATTGAAACAATACCGCAAATGCCTGATACATGAATGTGTAACGGGGAAAAGAAAAGTTATTGGCGAATGAACCAGATAGAGATATACAAATCCAAGGACAATCAAACTCAAGTGGAGGTGCGGTTTGATGAAGACACGGTTTGGCTGTCACAGGCCCAACTGGTAGATTTATTCCAATCCAGTAAAGCTAACATCAGTGAACATATAAAAGGTATTTTCTCATCAGGTGAACTTGAAACAGGGGCAACTGTTCGGAAATTCCGAACAGTTCGAACCGAGGGAAAACGACAGGTAACCCGAGACATTGAGCATTTCAACCTTGATGTAATTATTTCGGTGGGTTACAGAGTGAATACAGCAAGGGGTATTCAATTCAGGCAATGGGCAACCCAGCGGCTCAAGGAGTATTTGGTAAAAGGTTATGCCATCAACCAAAAACGTTTGGACGAATTGGGTAAAATGGTGCAACTGATTGAGCAGTCGGGCAAAAGCGAAAACCTTCAATTGCAGGAAGCCAAAGGGCTTTTGGAAATCATAAGCCATTACACCCAAAGTTTTGTGCTGCTTAACCAATACGACAGCCATAGTGTAAAAACAGGAAAGCTATCAGAAAACATTACCTACGATATAAAATATGAGGAAGCCAAAGCTGCAATTGCGGAACTAAAGAAACAGTTAATCGCAAAAAAAGAAGCCACCGATCTGTTTGGCAAAGAAAAAGACAGTGGTTTTCAAAGTTCGTTGCAAAGCATCGTGCAAACTTTTGGCGGGCAATACCTTTATCCCAGTATTGAAGAGCAGGCGGCACACCTGCTGTATTTTGTGATTAAAAATCACTCGTTTAATGACGGAAATAAGCGCATTGGAGCTTTTCTTTTTATCTGGTTTTTGGAGAAAAACAAACACCGCTTTAAAGCCAACGGTGAAATAAAAATAAACGACAACGGATTAACGGCCATTGCCCTGCTGGTAGCACAAAGTAAACCAGAAGAAAAAGAATTAATGATACAATTGATTGTCAGTTTAGTTGCCAATCAAAGTAATCCTGAAATCAAGTAAATCAAGTCCATGACAGAAGAAGTATTCCATAACCACATTTGCCAATACCTGAAAACGCATTTCGGGTATCGTGCTTTGTCGGTTACCGATATGGCAGACAAGGAATATTATTTTGTAGAAAGCCATGTAACCGAATTTATTCAGCAAACCCAAAAAGACACTTGGCAAGAATTAGAAACCAACTATTTTGGCAGCGACACAGGAAGGCAAATCATTAAAGCCATTAAAGAAGAAATTGCCCTTAAACCGTTGTGGCGAATTATAAGAGACGGTATTGAACTAAAAGGCAAACGGATTTATTTATTCACGCCACGCCCAAGAAGCAACCACAGTGCAGAACAACAAACAGCTTACAAGGCAAATATTTTCGCTTACAAAAAAGAATTTTACTTAGCCGATGATACCACCGAAGCCATTGACTTGGTTTTGTATCTTAATGGCTTGCCCATAATTACAGCAGAGTTGAAACATCATGGCGAAACAGGCGAAGCCAGCACCTATGCCGATGCTATTACCCAATACACTGAAAGACGACATTTTGTAAGCAAAATATTTTCGCTGGCATTTGCACACTTTGCAGCCGATACCGATGAAGCCAAAGTTGCCACCAACCCAAGTGATGAAAAATATTTTCAGCCATTCAATACAGGTTTGGAAAACAAAGAAAATCCTGAAATCCCGAAAGGTGAATACCCGATTTGGCATTTATACGGTCAGGCATTTTCGCCCGAATACATTTGCGACTTTTTAGAATACTTTCTGATTTATGTTGCAGCCAATGCAGAACGACAAAGTCCTGCATTTACCATTATGCCACGTTTCCACCAGTTGCGAAGCACAAGAAACCTTGCAGCCGATTTATTGGACTTTGCCGAAACGCATGATGTGTTGGGCAAAAAATATTTAATCAATCACAGTCCGGGTGCAGGTAAAACACTAACCATCGGCTGGATGGCAGAACGCTTAGACAGCTTAAACAAAAACACCAACAACGAAAAAGTGTTGGACATCATTTTTATACTCACCGACCGCAAGAGTTTGAATAAGAATGTGAAAGATGATTTGGAAAAGTTCACCCACCTGAAACGCAAAATCATTTTTACCGACAAAGCCGAAGATGTGCTGAAAGGCATCAGAAGCCGTACCAATATTATTGTTACCACTATTCAAAAATTCAACTACGTTCAAAAGGAATTGCAAGCCGATGAAACCTTGAAAAATCTGAAAGTGGCTTTTTTGATTGACGAAGCACACCGCAGCCAAGGCGGAAAAATGGGTAAAAATGTGCGAACAACTTTTGCTAATGAACCTATTCCAAACGAACAGCAAAGCACAAACGAAGAGGAAGGAACATGGGAAGATGAAGCCGAAGAAACCTTCAAAAACCTTGATATTTCAAAACAGGTTTATGTGGCATTTACCGCCACACCCATAGAAAAAACTATCAACCTTTTCGGAAAACCATTTGATGTTTACACTGAAGATGAAGCCATAAAAGAAGATTATATATTAGATGTTGCAGATAACATCATTTCTTACAAAACACTTTACCATCTAAACACTACTTGGGTAAAGCCCGATGATAAACTATACCCGGAAGGCTTAATTACAAAATTGCTTCGTGACATTGCTTATGAAGACGAAAGTGTAATTCAATACAAGTCAACCGTAATTGTTGAGCATTTTGAAAACGAAGTAAAAGGATTGTTGGAGGGCAGAGCCAAAGCAATGGTTGTGGCTTCATCACGACAAGCAGGATACAATTACTATTTGGCAATCAAAAGCATTATTGAAAAAAAGAACCTTGGCTATAAAATCATTTTTGCGTTTACCGACTTCATTGAAAAAGTAAGCAAAGAACCGTTGACAGAAGCCAAAGTAAACAACCTTGAACTAAGCGAAGAAACACCCATTGAAAGTTATTTTGAAAAAGACGAATACAAAATTCTGGTTGTTGCCAACAAGTTTCAGCAAGGATTTGACGAGCCATTATTATGTGCCATGTATTTAGACAAGGTGGTAAAAGGCGTAAACGCAGTGCAAACCATTTCACGACTTAACAGAAAATACCCTGGCAAGAACAAAACCACAGTGATTGACTTTACGAACAATGCAAAGGATATTTTCAAAGCGTTCAGCAAATACCGCAAAGGAGCAAAAGTTCGTGACACAGACCCTGACCCAAGCGAACTGCAAGAGCTTTATGACGAAATCATGGCTTTCAACATCTTTTCGGAAGACATGATTGAGCAACTGTTAGAAACTGCACAGGAAAGAAATGATGCTGTGTTTGCAGCCATGTGTTTAGCGTTCCGTTTGCAGTTTGAAAAAACCATAACAGACAAAGAGGAAAGAAAATCATTTGTCAACTTACTTTTAAAGTATGTGAAGAAGTTCAACTTCTTTGCCCAGTTTACGCTGTTCAACGACAAGTTAGTTCAGTTTGCATTTTTCGCTGACCTGATTGCAGGAAAACTAATAAAACTTGGCAGTGAAGGCACTTTGAAAAAATCATTGGCAAGCGTAACAGTTGAGAAAGCAGCCGTTAAATATTTGGGCGAAAAGAAAAACCCAAACACAGTAAGAGAACCAAAACCCGGCAAGCCGACCTCACCTATCGTTCCACCCAAAGCGACCATTGAAGATGTTATTGACAACATCCGACAACTTTTCAAAATTGAAGACGGTGACGAAATAATCATCAAAGAAATTTACGCAGAGACAATGACAAATGAGGACTTGTTAAAACTCATTTCAGCCAACAAAGACAATCCGACTTTCTTACAATTGACCGTTGCCGCTCAAATCAGACAACTTATCATTGACACTTACAAACAAAAAGGACAGGTTCGTAAGACCAGAGAACCTCTATACAAAGACACTGGAGGAATTTTTGATTTACTGGTTGACAATATCATAAGACATGCAATTTACAAGGAACAAGCATGATTTGTCCCAAAACAAGCTTACACCAAAAAGTGTAAACTACAAACAAAAAAAGCCCTGCAGTGCAAGGCTTTTTTTATATCAACTATTTACATTTTACATATCATCATCATCATCGTCTGATGAATGGCTAAATAGATCATCGTTAAATGACACATCATCGTCCATCATTTCTTTCTCATCCATCTTTGTGTCATTATCATCTGTATCTATTTCAATCGGCCTGACTATTTCAATAATCTCTGTTTCGTAAGTTATTACAGGCTGTACTTCCTCAGGTTTTTCCTTTGGCATAGGCGCAGGTTTTTTCACTACCGGTTTTGATACCACTTTTTTTGCTACAACCTTAGGAGCTGCTTTCTTTTTAGTAGCAACTTTTTTCTTTGGTGCAACTTTCTTTTTGGTAGCTGCTTTTTTCTTTGGCGCTGCTTTTTTCTTAGTTGCAGTCTTCTTTTTAGTAGCAACTTTTTTCTTTGGTGCAGCTTTCTTTTTGGTTGCTGCTTTTTTCTTAGTTGCAACTTTCTTTTTAGTAGCCTTCTTTTTTGCTACAGGTTTCTTTTTAGCTGCCTTTTTACCACTTGCCTTACGAGCAGGTTTTGCTTTTTTCTTAGCAGCAGATTTTTTTGATTTTGATGCTTTTGCCATGGGTAAACAAGATTGATGGTGAGAATGTGTTCTTTTTTGCGTAAATATACAGCAGGTTTTAATTGATACAAGTTTAATTTAAAAAATATTTTTCAATACCTGCCTGTTTCTAAGTCGAGCCTCGTTTATATATATTTGAAACCTGATTTTAAAACACTAACATTGAAGTCAATTAAACCAACGTTGCTGCTGCTATTGATAGCCGTAGGATGCAGCCAAAAACCAGCAGCAGACCTGATTCTTTTTAATGGTAAAATATATACTGTTGACAGTACCTTTTCTATAGTACAGGCAATGGTAGTTTCCAATGGCAAGATAGTAGAAACAGGCAGCAATGCACTTGAAGCTAAGTATCAGTGCCGGCAGAAAATAGACCTTATGGGTAAAAGTGTTTATCCCGGATTTATTGATGCTCACTGTCATTTTTATGGCTACAGTACAGACCTGCCCAAATGCCCGCTTTTTGGAACAAAATCGTTTGATGAAGTCCTGCAAAGGGTAAAGGAATATGCCTCAACCAATAAATTCAGTTGGATTTTAGGTCGTGGATGGGATCAAAATGACTGGTCTGATAATGAATTTCCCGACAAGTCTGTTTTAGATAGTATGTTTCCAAACACCCCTGTTTATCTGATGCGTATTGATGGTCATGCTGCTTTAGTCAACCAAAAAGCATTGGATATTGCAGGTATAACAACTTCAACAAAGGTTCAGGGTGGTGAGATAATAACTAAAAACAACCGTTTAACGGGACTTTTGATTGATAATGCCGTTGACATTGTAAAGGCACATATTCCGGAATTTACAGCTCAGATAAAAACTGAAGGACTAATTAAGGGAGAGAGAAATTGTTTTGCCGTAGGACTGACTTCTGTGGTTGATGCCGGATTAAGAGTCTCTGATATTCTATTACTCGATTCACTGCAAAAGACCGGAACCCTTAGCATGAAAATTTATGCCATGGCCGAACTGACGAATGAGAGTAAAAAATACTGGTTCGAAAAAGGAAAATATAAATCTGACAGGCTTGATGTAAGGTCGTTTAAACTTTATGCCGATGGTGCATTAGGTTCAAGAGGTGCATGTCTTCTTCAACCCTACTCCGACTTGCCCGGACATTATGGGTTTATACTTCAAGACAAGGACTCTATTCAATTGGCAGTCAAAGAAGTAATGGAGCATGGATTTCAGCTAAATACACATTGCATTGGCGATTCTGCAAATCGTTTTATGCTTAAAACCTATGCTGCCAACCTTAAAACAAAAAATGATTTCAGATGGCGTATTGAACATTGCCAGGTTGTAAATCATGATGACTTAAAGTATTTTTCTGACTATTCAATAATACCAAGTGTTCAACCAACACATGCTACCAGTGATATGTATTGGGCAGAAAAAAGACTTGGCAGCGTAAGAATTCATGATGCGTATTCAAATAATGCCTTGTTAAAAGAAACAGGCATGTTAGCCTTGGGCAGCGACTTTCCCGTTGAAGATATTAACCCGCTTTATGGTTTCTATGCTGCTGTAGTGCGTAAAGACCAGAAGGGATTTCCGCCTGAAGGTTTTGAAATAGAAAACAGTATCAGCCGCACAGAAGCATTACGCGGCATGACCATTTGGGCTGCCTATTCTATGTTTGAAGAGAATGAAAAAGGCTCGTTGGAAAAAGGTAAGGCAGCAGACTTTGTTATTATGAATGACGACCTGATGACTGCACCGGACAGTGTTTTATTTAAATTACCTGTAGAAGCAACTTACTCAAACGGTGTTAAAGTATATGAAAACAAAAAGTAATGTCCTTATCTTACTTTTATTCTGTAGTGTTTCTGTTTTTGGGCAAAATCTGATATGGAACCCTTCAGTTAAATTAAACGAACGACCTTATCAAAAATTCCTGGGCACTAACAACGGCTATTTTTATGCTGCAGGAAGTAATATTAAAATGATTCAGGATATCAGCGACAGTATTTTTTTAACAACGGCCTGGAAAAAACTCAAATTAACATTGCTACGCTATGATGACAAATTCATCCTGAAAGATACTGCTGCAATAAGATTTTTACAGTCTCCGGTGCGCGTATATGATGTAGTGCTGAGCGATTCAACCATAAAAGTTTTCTACTCAAAAGGAATAGATAATCTTGAATTTTGCGCTGATATTTTTGACCTCAGAGGATATTTTAAGCAAACAATAGTTTTAATTACAGGAAAAGATGTTGTAAAATTTAATCAGAAGAGTTTTTTCAACTATAACACTTCCATTAACAAACATTATTTCACCATTAGCACTAATGACAGCATTTATTGTTTCAGTAATCAGTTAAACAACGTCTGGAAAACTGTATTACCTAACAGTACTTTTTTTGATGGAACAGTAAATGACAATGGTACTTTTTCAGGTGTATTCAGCAGCGGTAAAGAACACTTCATTGCGACTTGTGTTGATGGAAAAGTTATCACTCAAACAATTTCTACAGAAAAGGCAGAATTAGCCGATTTCAAAATTAAACATGAAGGCAACAGAATTATTGTAGCTTCATTATTCGGTTTCACAGACAATACTTTCAACCCGATTTATAACAACATTGCCAATGCTAAAAAATTTAAAAGTAATGGTGTAAGTATTTCGGAATTCAATAATGACCTTCAACTTATTAAAACAAATAGTTTGAAATTCAAAGACGAAACATTGCTTGAAACGGTTGACAACTTATTACTAAAAAACATCAAAGGTGTTGACTTTTTAAAGATTCAGCAAATTGATGTAATGAGCAATGGCAACATTATGATTTTAATTGAAAAGCTGTTTTCATCCTACACTAAACCTGCTGCTGTGAATGGTAAAACAAATACGATAATTGGAAGGGAAACATCAGCCAATGAACTGCTTTTGGGTTGTACGGATATGCAAAATAAAAATTTGCAGACTGTTATTAAAAGAAAAGTAAGTGCAACAGAAAATTTCGAGTATGTATGCAATGTCAAAGGCATTCCACATAAAGATGACTACTACCTTTATTTTTTAGATGGCAGCAATCCGGACGCATATCAGATTACCCAAACAATCTTTAATTCTGAACTCAGGAAAATTTACACAAAAGAATTAGAATTAGCTTCGGCAAAAAAACTTCTGCCTGATTTGTCAACCATAACTCGTATTAGCAATAGCAGGTATATTCTGAATGCAAGACTATTAAAGAAATTTTCTACTGCCATTTTAGATTTCAAATAAAAACAGCTTAGAATTAGCTAATAAAAAAACCGTTCTCAATAAAGAGAACGGTTTTCAATTTTCATCTTAAAACCGAAGGGTATTACACAGCTTTACAAGCTAAATACTGCACCCCATGGCATGATAAAATTATTTTGCAGATTCTTCTGACTTATTTTCTGTTTTTACATCAGAAGCACCGGCATCAGCTTTTTTATGTGCACAGCAACCTGCTTTTGCTTGCTTGTCGGCACATGATGCTGCTGAAGCTTCAGCTTTGTCTGTGCAACATTTTTTCTTTTTGCTTTTCTTTTTGCAGCAATCTTTATCTTTTTCTGCTTTACCATCACAAGGCATGTCATGACTTGCCATAATGTTGCATTCTGTTACCTGAAGGTCAGTAACTGTGTTTGCTTTGTTGCTGTTTGCATAAGCGTTAACAATCAGGAATATTCCGAGTACGCTTAAAACTGAAAGTGCTTTTTTCATTTTTCTAAATAATTTTCTGCTAAAGTAGTATTTTCAGTCCTATAATACAACTGACCTAAGTCACCGGCACAACTTTTTCATTAAATAACCATCTGTAAAAGCAATGATTTTACTACCAGTCGGAGTGTTTCTTTAAAACCCCATCCTTTAACACCGGAACTACAAGGGTTTGATTTGGTGTCAGGCAATACAATACGTCTTCATCAATTTTAAGTCTTTCCAACCGTGCACGATGTGAAGAGTCTTTCAAAAAATCGTACATATCATGCTTTGCAAGGTTATAAAGGTTTATTGCTGCAATCGCAGAATCGCGGTGTTCAGACAGTTGAAAATGTGGAATAAGTTTTTGCGTCAGTGCTCCTGCAAAAAGTGTATCTTCAAGATTAAAAGTGTTTTTCCAGCCTGCACACAGGCAAAGCACATTTTTATTCTGTTGAATAAGCCAGGCAGCAAGCACATCAATATTCAGAAATGAACCTGCAACAATTCCTGCAGAGCCTTTGGCAATATTAATTGCCTTAGTGCCATTGGTTGTGGTTAGTGCAATATCGCGACCGACTATCTTGTCTTCCATATAACTGAATGGCGAATTACCGAGGTCGAAACCTTCTACCATTGAGCCTTGCCGCTCTGCTCCTATCAGAAATCCTTTTTCTTTAAACTGAAAACTTTCTTCTACTGTCATTACAGGAACAATGGAGCGTGCACCATATTGCAATGCCACACAAATACTACTTGTAGCACGTAAAATATCAATTGCTACAACAATAGAATCTTTAGTGTTGTACTGATGGAAAAGTGCCGGAGTTAAACAAACTTCAACTACAGGTTTGCCCACTATTTCAGACATTGATTATTTTTTAATAAACGGTATCTTGACAACTGCGGCTTTAATCAGCTTCTCTCTGATCTTAATAAAAATTTCTGTTCCTTCGGCAGATTGATCTTTCGCCACATAGCCCATACCGATGGCTTTGTTTAATGTTGGTGACTGTGTTCCTGAAGTAACACGACCAATCTTTTGTCCTGATGCATTACATATTTCGTAATCATGTCTTGGAATTCCACGATCAATCATTTCAAAGCCTACCAATTTATTTGCTATTCCCTGCTCTTTTTGTTGCTTTAAAGCATCAGAGTTGATAAAATTCTTCGTGAATTTGGTAATCCATCCAAGTCCTGCTTCCAAAGGCGATGTGTTGTCACTAATATCATTTCCGTATAAACAGAATCCCATTTCAAGTCGCAAGGTGTCACGCGAACCCAGTCCTGCAGGTTTTATGCCGAATGGTTGCCCAGCCTGCATAATGTCATTCCAGATTTTTTCTGCATACTGGTTTTCAAAATACAATTCAAAACCACCTGCGCCTGTGTAGCCTGTATTGGAGATAAGCACATTTTGGCAGCTGGAAAACTCACCTTTAGCAAAGTTGTAATATGGAATGTCGGCTAAGGTTATTGAAGTCAGCTTCTGCAAAGTTTCCAATGCCTTAGGCCCCTGAATAGCAAGCAATGAAGTTTGGTCAGAGATGTTATGCATTTCAACTTTTTTGTTGTTATGCTTTTGAAGCCAATTCCAGTCTTTTTCAATATTGGATGCATTAACAACTAACATGAATGTTTTATCATCAATACAATAAACAATTAAATCATCAATAATTCCACCTGTTTCATTTGGGAAATAACTGTATTGAGCTTTACCTGCTGACAATTTAGAAGCATCATTGCTTGTAACACGTTGAAGAAGATCGAGTGCATCTTCGCCTTTTAAAATAAATTCTCCCATGTGAGAGACATCAAACATGCCAACGGCATTGCGAACAGTTTCATGTTCGTCATTAATTCCGGTATATTGCACCGGCATCAGGTAGCCTGCAAAGGGCACCATTTTAGCACCTGCCTTTTGATGAATTGCTGTTAAAGCTGTGTGTTTTAAGGTGGTATTTTCTTCCATACTATTCTTTAAAATGTGCGGCAAATCTACATGTTTTACTGCTTGTTCAATATGATTCATATTATTTCAATACCGGTTTTTTATCTTTACACCAATCTCCACTACTGCCTGACAGACAGATGAAACTATTAACTAAAGAACAATTCCGTTTGGCCGATGCCTATACAATAAAAACAGAACCTATTAGCTCTGTTGATTTAATGGAAAGAGCAGCCACAAGCTGCGTTGATGTAATAACAAAATTTACAGATGAAAAAGATCTGATTTGCATTCTCTGCGGACCCGGAAATAATGGAGGTGATGGACTTGCCATTGCCAGAATGTTGGCTGAATCAGGAAAAAATATTTCTGTTGTACTTACCGATAAAAGCGACAAATTAAGCCCCGATGTAGCAACAAATTTTCAACGCTTGCAGAAAACTTCTGTCAACTTTTTTTACCTTACTGATACCCAACTTCCTTTTGAAAAAACAACTGTTTGGATTGATGCAATATTCGGAACAGGGTTAAATAAAGTTGTGGAGAAAAATATTGCAGATTTAATTCACAAAGTGAATTCCACCGGGACTACTATTTTTTCTATTGATTTACCTTCAGGATTATTTGCCGACAAACATACACCAGCCAGTGCTGGCGTTATTCATGCTTCCACAACATTAACTTTTCAGCAATTAAAGCGCTGCATGCTTTATGCAGAAAACGCCCATAGGATTGGCGAAGTAAAAGTGCTTGACATTGGGCTTGATGAACATTATATTGAATCATTAACTTCAACTCATGAACTGGTTGACAGGAGCATGATAAAAAAATCACTCAAGCCGAGAAAACGATTTTCGCATAAAGGCAACTTTGGTCATGCTTTATTGATTGGCGGCAGTTATGGAAAAGCCGGAGCTATAGTACTTTCCGCAAAGGCATGTGTTAGAAGTGGTGCAGGGCTGACAACAGTTCATACCATAAAAACAACAGGTGCGGCACTACAATCTGCAATGCCGGAGGTAATGTTAAGTACTTGTGAAGGTGATAAAGTATTTGCTTTACCTGACTTAACATCCTACAATGCAATTGCAGTAGGCCCGGGCTTGGGCATTTACGAAGAAACTGCAAACATGATTGGCCAACTGCTTCAAAAAATAAACAGTCCATTGGTTCTCGATGCTGATGCACTCAATATCATTGCACAAAATAAAAATCTTTTAAATCATATTCCGGAAAACACAATCATAACACCACATAAAAAAGAATTTGAAAGACTTTTTGGAACATTTGAAAATGATTTTCAGAGAAACGACTTTCAAATTACCGCTTCAGTAAAACATAAAATTGTTATTGTCTTAAAAGGTGTTTACACTTCCATTTCTACTCCTGACGGAAAATGTTTCTTCAACACAACAGGAAATGCAGGACTGGCAAAAGGTGGCAGTGGCGATACACTAACAGGCATAATTGCTGCAATGCTTGCTCAGGGCTTAAACGCAACCGATGCTGCAATTGCAGCAGTTTATATTCATGGCCTGGCAGCAGATTGTGCTATTAAAAAAATTCACCCCTACTCTTTAACAGCAAGTGATGTAACAGAATATCTTTCTGAAGCTTTTATGCAGACGGTGTAATAACAGCAGGCTCAATCCAGTCACCATTATCGCGAATCAATTCTATGAGTGCATCAACAGCAAGTGTTGCATCAATATTTCTGCGAACAACTTCTTTGCCTTTATAAAGTGTTATTTTTCCAGCACCGGAACCTACATAACCATAGTCTGCATCGGCCATTTCACCGGGACCATTTACAATACATCCCATTATGCCAATCTTAATGCCTTTGAGGTGATGTGTTTTTGCACGAATTTTAGCTGTAGTTTCCTGTAAGTCGAATAAAGTGCGGCCACATGACGGGCAACTGATATATTCTGTTTTTGAAATGCGAGTTCGTGCAGCCTGTAAAATTCCAAATGCTGTTTGATTAATATCTGCAGGACTAACTTTCTCTGAACAAAGCCAAACACCATCACCCATACCATCCAAAAGCAAAGCACCGGCATCGGTGGAGCTATTTAAAAGAAATGTTTCTAAATCAGTATTATCATAAACACGCTTAATGATGACAGGCAAAGTACTTTTCTCCTGCATCATACCAACAAACACACTACGCAAATCCGGCATTGCATGTTCGTTTGATGTTTTTAAGACCAGAACAGCATCAGAGAGTTTATCAATCTTTAATTGATATTTAAAAAAATCTTCAGTGTATAATTCAACAAACTTTATGGCTGCATTGCATTTTGCCATATCATCTAACTCACTCACTTTAAACAATGGATATGTTCTTTCATCACCGGAATGTTGTAGCCACATTTTATAGTTGTAAACGACACTAAGCGTTCCGGGCAATGCAAATGAAATATGCTGATCACCTGCAAAAATAAAATCACATGCCTGATCGCTGATATGCCATTTATCCAATGCCTGAGAATAATTATAGCCCACAGGAAATAAAGATGCAGGAGAGATATTTTGTTTGCCTGAAAAATCTGCAAACACAACCGGAACATGATTGCCTCCAACATTCAAAACAGCTTTTGTTTGTCGTCTGCTGTAACTAAATGGAGAATAAGGCAATTTCTGATGATTAATTGGTTTTATTGATAGGTGCGAAGCACGATTATTATAGCGCGATACCAATTTTTTTGCAACAGGAATTTCAAGCTCCGGATCTTCTGTTAAGGAAACTCTTATCGTATCACCAATACCATCTTCGAGTAATGTGCCGATACCTGATGCGGATTTAATTCGTCCATCTTCAGCCTCACCTGCTTCCGTCACGCCAAGATGCAAAGGAAAAAGAGCAGGCAGTGAGTTTTGTTCATTATTCAAATCCATAAACTCTGCACGCATTTTAGCAATCAAAAGTCTATATGCCTGAACCATGACCTGAGGATTACTTGCTTTCATAGAAAGCACAATGTTATAATAACCTTCATCCATACAAATCCGCAAAAACTCAAGTGCTGACTCCACCATGCCTAATGGTGTATCACCATAGCGACTCATAATACGGTCGCTCAAAGAACCATGATTGGTACCAATACGCATAGCAGTACCATACTCCTTACAAATCTTTACTAATGGAATAAACCGCTCACGAATACGCTCTAACTCTTCAGCATAAGTTGCATCGGTATAATCAATGGTATCAAACTTTTTTTTGTCGGCATAGTTGCCGGGATTCACCCTTACCTTCTCAACAATCCGAGCTGCTGTTTCTGCTGCATTGGGTGTAAAATGAATATCGGCAATCAAGGGAGTACGATAGCCCTGTTTTCGCAATTCGTCTTTGATGTTTTGTAGGTTACGTGCTTCGTTGATACTTGGGGCAGTAATACGCACATACTCACAGCCGGCTTCTATCATTCTGATGCCTTGTGCAACAGTAGCTTTTGTGTCCATGGTATCGGTAGTAGTCATACTTTGAACACGAATGGGGTGATTAGCTCCCATGGCAACATCGCCAATCTTTACTTCAAGCGTTTTTAGTCTTTGGTAGGAAGTAAGGCTGTTACAATACAACTGAAAAGTGTCTTGCTTAAGAATGGTGTTGCTCATGTTTATAAATAATAAAAACACAAATATCGGTATTTTGCTTGCTCTGCAGAAAAACTGAACCTTATTTTTTGAAATTCGATTTTTAATATTTTAGTGTGCAAAAATAGTCAGACTTGTGTGAACGAGTTTTATAAAAACCCCAATTACATTTTTTACATTTTACAAAATCAATAATAAATCAATAAACTTTTATTCAATGATTTCAATCTTCTAAATTTTGAAACTATGTGGTGGTTTTATGCAATACTCTCTGCCTTGTTTGCCTCACTAACGGCATTATTTGCGAAATTAGGTGTGGCAAATATCAATTCAAACCTTGCGACAGGAATCAGGACAATAGTAGTAGTGTTAATGATTTGGATTATTATTCTGACAAAGGGAGAAACAAAAGGAATCGGTTCGTTATCTAAGCAAAATGTTTTCTTTCTAATTGTTTCAGGCTTGACAACAGGTCTTTCTTGGTTATTTTATTTCAAAGCATTGCAGTTAGGCAATTTATCTCAGGTGGCACCAATAGACAAGCTAAGCATTGCACTAACCATCATTTTAGCTGTAGTTTTCTTAGGCGAAACAATGTCGTTGAAAACTGCCATAGGTGCAGCTTTAATTATTGCAGGAACCTTGGTGATGATTATTTAGTATTTTTTTCCTCTTCTTTTAACCTTCAAACATCCAAGATAATATTGAACGGGAAATTTACAACTTCACCAACCGCTTTTGCAGCACTTTTTTGTCTGACTCCAGCAGCAGATAATAAGTGCCAGGAGCAAGATTTTTTGGAAAAATGGTTAGTTGATCAAGTGCCTGTCTATGCTTGCTGTGATAGACAACTTTACCAACAATATTCACTAGTTTAATATCGTATTTTCTGTACAAAAAATCTTCTGAGTGAATGCATATCTGATCGGTGAATGGATTTGGATATAAACTCACATAGTCCTTTTTGATTACTTCACTTTCACCAACAACAATTACAGAGTCGCAGTCAACCAAGGTATTGGGCTGATACAATCCTAATGTTGAATCGTTATAACATCTGAAAGCAGTAATCTGAGGATCGCATAAATTGAATTGCGTAAGCAAAAAATTCATACTGCCAATACCTTCAATAATAGGCCCTTCAAATACAAATGGAATGTGTGATGAATCGGCATAAGAAATGTAAAATATTTTGCGGGGATGATTGTTGATGTTAACCATATTCACTGAGTCAACACGAATACGCACTGTGTCTGTAAGTGGTGCGGGCGGTGGTTGATTAATGGTGTTTGAAACGATGTTCCATATATCACCGGGTTGTGCATTAAAATCATAAAGCATGGTAAATGTGTTGAGATTGTAGAGAAAACGATAAACAGTATCGTTACTCTGATAAACTGGCAAATAATTAAACCCAACACAAGTAAAAGGGGCAATCTGAAGATTGGTACAAGTAATACCATTTATTACAGTGGTTCCTATTGCATTTACTTCAACAGGGCCACATGTATAAGGAAAGGTAACTGCACATTGTGTGTAGTGCCACTGTGCACCTATAGGTGCAAACTGTGCTTTAGCTACAAAATAACCACAAGCTATAAGCAATACAAAAATTGTCTTTTTCATTGCAGTGCTAAGATACTTAAAACATCATGACAAACAAGAAATATTTAACCTACCACCTTCTCAAAAATATCGAGATAGTATTTTTTGTTTACATGTAGTGAATATTCTTTTTCAACCTTCTTTCTTCCATTCATTCCAATGCGTTTTCTCTCTTCAGGATGATTTATCAGGTATTCAATTTTTTCAATCCACTGCTCTTCTGTTCTTACTAAAAACCCTGACTCACCATCATCAATTATTCTGAAGTTGGTTCCAATTCCTGTTGCAATGGTTGGAATCCCCAGAGCCATATACTGTAATGCCTTGCCCCCACTCTTACCATAAACCCATTGTTCATCAGGTAGTGGATAGAGACCGATATCAATTTTCTGAAGATCTTTAACTTCTGTTGCTGATTGCCAGGGAATGGTTACACAATCAAAGCCATTAAATTTAAACGTTGTGTCTCCAATTACCAGGATTCTGATATTACTTTGCCCGGCAAACTTCCGCAGTACTTCTTCCAACAGAAACAAATAGCGACTTGTGCTATGGCTGCCGCTCCATCCTATTGTTATAACATCATCATTACTGTATTTATTTGCAGGAAGATAAACATCTGTATTGATGGCTACTGAAATATCAGTAATTGCATTGTTATATTTCCTTGCAAACGCCTCATTAGAAGGTGTTGAAACAACAATGTGTTTAGCCTTCTGCATCAGGAATGTAATTTTTCTTGTGCCTTTCAATATTTTAATAAACTTATTGGCTTTAGAAGAATGTCCAAGAAAAACCATGTCATCAATATCGTAAATCATATTTGAATTGAGGAGTACAAAAAGTTTTTCGAACAGCGGCAATCCAAAGGGCGTTACCCATAAAAAAATATACACGGCATCATAGCGCCAAAGGGTAAATAATTGCAAAAATCGTTTGATGTAGCCAAACAAAGTCCAAAAAATCTTTTCGGGAATATTTCCGGGCTTATAAACAATGTTGTTAAAACGATAAGTCATGAAAGATGACACCTGAATATCATATCCTTCCTTTCTGAACAAGTTCAGATATTGTTCATAGCGCAAACGTTGTCCCGGTGCTGTATCTTCAGGATAAGGGCAAATCAGCAGAATTTTCTTTTTATTTTGGCTCATAAATTATTGTTGTCTGTAAAAACAACGTCAGCAAATTGTCTGCAAAAATAAAGATGATTTTGTAATTATTGTTTTTGCATTTTGTCATACGCCTGCGCATATAGTTTAACTCCACTTTCCAATGCAAATACAGAGCGAGATTGTTCTCTGATATTTTCTCTTGGAATCTGAATCAGTTCAATTGCCTTTATTGCAACAGATTGCATTTCATCTTCTGTAAAACCATGAATAACTACACCTGTCTTTGTTTCATTAATGATGCGCTCCACATCTCCTACACCACTATTACAAATCAATGGAACACCTGCAGCAAGCATTTCCCCCATCTTGGTTGGGGAACTGCTTAATTTTGAAAAACAAGGTTTTATAAATGATATTCCCAGATGAGTAATTGAAAGATATTGTGGCACCTGCTGTCGTGTTGCGCTCACCACCTTGATAAAATCTGAATTTATTCCCAATTTTTTTGCTGAATCATAAACCATTGATGGTGGTTCAGGTGTCATAATTAACAAGCGGAATGAATTATCCTGAATGTTCAACTGTTTAAACATAGCCATCATCTCATCAAACATATACCATGTTCCTATTGAACCGAGATAACATAATATCTTGTTTGATTCTTCAAAACCAAGTTGCCTGAGCAGTGCAATATCTCTTGGTAAGGGCTTGAACAAATCATAGTCAGAACAGCATGGAATTATAGAAAACTTATTTATTTGTTCGCTACTGACACTCATTTTTTTAATTTCATTCAACCCTGCATGTGTGAGACTGATATTCAAGTCTGACTCATTGAAAAACTGCAGTTCTTTTTTCTTGAAATAGTTATAAATGATTCTATAAACAGGATTTTTAATATTCCATAAATCACCGTCAATGCGTTCATCAGGCCAGAAGCCGCGCATGTCAAAAATAAATTGGGTGCCAAACTTCTTTTTCATATCCTGTCCTATCATGGCAGAGAGATAACTTCGACAATGCACTGCATCATACTTATTTTCTCTGTGCAGACTGTATGCTTTTCTGTACATTCTGACAACATCTAAAACAGATGATAACACAGGTGGTCTTTTTGTATAGGGCAATGGGTGCCATCCTATGTTTAAA
>Ga0209573_1002649_pt1 | contig 22031 bp, 14 predicted proteins | sample TNRBio252014_DNA_FD_185870 | JGI IMG/M metagenome (GOLD analysis project Ga0209573, IMG submission 185870) | Wastewater treatment Type I Accumulibacter community from EBPR Bioreactor in Madison, WI, USA - TNR Reactor_6/25/2014_ DNA (SPAdes)... | ecosystem: Engineered > Bioreactor > EBPR >...
GATCAGGAACTCCGAACCGTCGACGAGCTCGACCGGCTTGTGGTCGGCGAGCCAGCCTGTGCGGATCTTGGGGCCTTGCAGGTCTTGCAGGATGGCAAGCGGCCGATTGTGCTTGTTGGCAACCCGACGTAGGCGGGCGATGTTGGCGGCGTGATCGGCCTGCGTGCCATGCGAGAAGTTGACCCGCGCGACGTTCATGCCGGCCTCGAGCAGCGCCGCGATCTTCTCATCTGTGTTGCAGGCCGGTCCGATGGTGCAAACGATTTTGGTGTTCCGCATGCCGGTCGTGTCTCTTCCACTCAGGGTCGTGCGTCCGCCGCCCCGAAGCGATAACGTGAGGATTGAGCTCGAGCGATTATACCTATTCCAACGTTATCGACCCTTGAACGGGGTCCTGAAGCTCAGTGCTTGAGCTCGAGCACCTCGGGCTCCGCGGGCTCGGTCTCCACCGCGATTTCGGGTGAGGGTGTGGGCTCGCGACCCGGGAGGTCGTGGGCGCGTGCACCAGCCCTTTCAGCGCCGCCGGTCAGGGTGTGATACAGGCTGGCGAAGAGTTGCACCCAGGGCCGGGGCCGCGGCAGGTTGCCGAGATGCTCCTCGCGCGTGAGGAGCCAGAGCGAAGCGGCCAGAACCCCGGCGCCGGCCCACTGGCCGGCGGTCAGGCTCTCGCCCAGCAAGAGCGCCGCGGCCAGGATCGTCACAAGCGCCTCGCTCAAGTTGAGCAATATGGTCTGCGGGCCGCCGAGCTCTTTGACCCCCAGAAACAGCGTGAGCCGTTGGGCGAGGGTGAAAACGGTCAGCAGGATCAGCGGCACCCACCCGGTGGGTTCGGCGGGCAGGGCGGGCAGGCCGACGGCCACGTAGCCGATGAACACCGTCACGGCCATGCCCGTCAGCGTGTACAGCGTGACCGTCGGCGCGGGCACGTCGTAGAGCGTGCGCTGATTGATAAAGATGTGGAGCGCGTACAGCCCGCCGGCCGCCACAAGCATGATGGCCGAGGTCCAGTCGAGGTCGCTGGTCCCGGTCCACTTCAGCAGGGCCACAGCCAACACCCCCAACCCGAGGCGGAGCGCCGTCAGCCAGGTGAGGCGATGGCCGTCGAGCCAGGAGAACACGGTCAGAAAGATCACGTGCAGCGTGAAGAGCAGCTGCGCCAAAGACGCGTCGACGCGTGACAGGCCGACATAGAAAAGCAACGACCCTACGCCGTTGATCGCCCCAGCCACCAGACAGGCGCCGAGCGCAAACGGGTAGATGGCGAGATGACGTCTGAGGAAGAGCAGGTGGATGCACCACAGAAGCCCGGCGGCAAGCACAGTGCGCGCCATGGCGACCGCGATCGGCGCACCGCCGGCTGCATAGGCCTGCTTGGCGAAGATCGGCAGCAGCCCGGCGGCCAGCGCGGCCAGGCCGGCCGCTCCGACACCTGCAGCAAGCGCGCGCGACGCGCCCTGACGCTCGCCCGCCAGCTTCATCTCAGCACCCGCTCGACCTCGACCAGCAGATCGTCGTCCAGGAATTCGCCCTTGTGCCAGACGGCGCCGGCCTGCGACGCCAGCCGCTGGCGCTCCTCGCTGCTAAGCGAGCGGGCCGTGACAACGATCACGGGGATGCCGCGCAGGGCCTCGTCGGCGCGCAGCGCGTCGAGCACGCCGAAGCCGTCCAACCCTGGCATCATCAAATCGAGGATGACGAGATCGGGCTGGCGCTGGCGGATCAATTCGAGGCCGGCGATTCCGTCAGTGGCCTCGTGTATGACGTAATCGCTGTGCGCCTGCAGCACCCGGCGCAGCAGACGCGCGCTGTCGGCGTTGTCTTCGAGGATGGCGATCGAACGCACCCGGACGTCGATCCGGCTGAGTGCGGCCGGCATGCCCTCGGCCTCAGGCGCCGCCGCCAGCGAGCCGGTCTGCGCCGGGGTGTCGATCGTCTCCCAGTCGCGCCACCACTGTTGCCCGAGCACCTCGGGCTCGACCGGGAAGGTGTGACCAGTGCAATTGATCACCACGGTCTCGTCGGGTTTGATCACGCCGTTGCGGATCAGCTTGATCACGCCGGCAAAGGCCACGGCCGCGCCGGGCTCCATCGAGAGCCCCTCGAGCTTGGCGAGCTGATGCATGGCGCGGAAGCCGTCCTCATCGCTCACGGCGATCAGCGAACCGCCATGCGTGTCGATGTAGTTCTTGATCCGCTGATACGCGCGCCCGGGTTCGCCAGTGGCCAGCGTGCTGACGCGGGTACGCGGCTCATGAACGGGCTCGGCGACGCTCAGGCCGCGCGCAAAGCTGGTGACCATTGGCGCGCAGCCGTCGACTTGCACCCCGGCCAGTTTGGGCAGACGGTCGGTCAGTCCGAGGTCGAAGAGCTCGCGAAAGGCCTTGCCCGCGCCGACTGGCCCGAGCCCGCCGCTGATCGACTGTACGTACCAATCGGGCGCGACGTAGCGCGGCGCATCCGGCCGCCGGTCGAGCGCGGCGAGCTGCTCGGCGACTTCGAACACGATCGTCTTCATGCTCTCGAGCGAAGGGATGCTGCGCAGGCCGCGGTCATAGTACAAACCGCGCTCCTCGGCAAAACGCGCCGCGAGCTTCTTCGAAGCGTCGTAGGTGGTCGTGGCCTTGATGATGTGCGCACCGTACAGCGCGCACTCGCGCATCTTCTCGGCGGGCACGGTCGGGGTGAGGAAAGCCGTCAGCCGGATGCCGGCGCGCGCGCAGTACGCGGCGTAGGCGATCGCGACGTTGCCGGTCGAGGAGACCACGGCCTCGGTCAGCCCGGCCTCTTTCATCGCCGATACGGCGAGGGCCGCCTGGCGATCCTTGAACGAGGCGGTCGGGCTCTGGCGCTCGTCCTTGGCGAACAAGCGCGGGTGGCCGAGCAACTGGCCGAGGTGGTTGAGCGGGATCAACGGCGTGTCGCCCTCGCCAAGCGTGACCATGTGGTCGGGGTCGCGTAGCGGGAGCAGCGCTCCGAAGCGGCGCAGGCCGATGTCGCGGTTCCGCCATTCGGCCAATAACCCCTCGCGCGCATCGAGCCCATATTCGGCTTCAGCGAACTCGCCCCCGCAGCGCGGGCACGTGATCTCCTGCAAGACGAAGGGGCGGCGATGGCCGCAGTCCTGGCAGACGGCGTTGATGTATTCGGGCATGGTTCTCACCTCCGGCCGGGCTAACCTCCGGTCAGGGCTCCTTCTTGCGTTGTCTCTGCCGGCCGAGCTTCGGGCGGCAGGTATTCGGGCAGGGCGACCGTGAACGTGCTGCCTTCGCCCGGCACGCCGGCGCTGTTGACCGAGATCCGGCCGCCGTGCAACTCGACAAGCTGGCGGCTGATGTATAGGCCCAGCCCGCTGCCTTCGTGGCGGCGGGTGGGCGAATCGTCGACTTGCGAGAAACGCTCGAAAAGCTTGCGCCGGTCTTGCTCGGCGATGCCAACCCCGGTGTCGGTGACCGCGATCTCGACCCAACGGCGCCCGTCGCGCGGCGGCGTGGCGGCCGCGGTCACCGTGATGCGGCCGCGCTCGGTGAACTTGGCGGCGTTGCCCAGCAGGTTGAGCAGCACCTGGCGCAGACGCGTCGGATCGGCGTAAACCCGTGGGAGGCTCTCGGGAAGGTCGATGCTCAGCTCGATCGGTCGGCCTTTGATCAGGCCGTTGATTGCGGCCGCCGAGGCCTCGATCGTCGGCCGAACGTCGGCGACCTCGAGCGCCAGATCCATCTTGCCCGCCTCAAAGCGCGAGAGGTCGAGCACGTTGTTGATCAGGCCGAGCAGATGCTGTCCCGACTGATGGATGATCGACAGATCTTTGCTCTGCTCGTCGGAGACTTCGCCCGACATGCCTTTGAGCATCAGGCGCGAGAAGCCGATGATCGAGTTGAGCGGCGTGCGAAGTTCGTGGCTCATATTGGCCAGGAACTGGCTCTTGAGGCGGTCGACCTCGCGCAATTGCTCGATGGTGCGCTGTTCACGCGCATATTGGCGGGCGTTGCCGAGCGACGCCGCGATCTGTTCGGCCAGCGGTTGAAAGACCGTGACGTCGTCGCGGCTGAAGAACCCCTGACCCAGGGCCACAAGCATCCCCAGCGAGGCGCCGGCGGCGCTCAGCGGCAGCGCGAGTACCTGGCCCCCGAACTGCGGCTGGCGCGCGGAAAGTGCGCGCCCGAGCAGGTCTGGGGCGCTGGCCAGGATCGTTTGCGGCAGTGCCCCGCCGTCGCCCTGCGATTGCGCCAGCTGCGCCCGGCCGTCGGTATCGGTCAGGTACAGGCCGACGGCCAGGAAGCCAAAACGCTCATGGATCTGCTGGGCCGCCATCCGCAGCAGATCCTCCTCGACGAGCAACGCGCTGACCGATTGCCCGATCGCGGCGGCCGCCGCGACCTGTTGCGCGCGGCGCTCGAGGTCGCCGACGAGCTGCGCGTTGCGGATGGCGATAGCGATCTGACTGGCCATCGACTGCAGCACCTCGATGTCGGCCACGGTGAAGGCGTTGGGCTTGGTCGACTGGACGCTGACCGCGCCGAGCGCGGCGTCGCTGGCCACAAGCGGCAGCGCCAGCTCGGATTGCGTGCCGGGCAGCAGCGGGTTGTCGTAGCGGCTCGTGGCCAGGCGGGCCTGGTTGGCGACCTGGGCCTCGCGGGTGTAGACGGCCTGGCCGATCATCGACTGGCCGCCGATCTCGAGCCTGTGGTTCATGGCCATCAACTCGCGGCCCGACTCACCTGTGGCGTGTTTGAGCACCGCCCAACGCCCGCCCGGATCGCTGAGGAACAGGGCGACGTAGTAGAGGTTGAAGTGCTCCTGGATCAACTCGGTCGACTTGATCACCAGGTTGTCGACGTTGACGATCGACGTGGCGGCGCGGCTGATGGCGTTGACCGTCTGCAGTTGCTGCGCGCGGCGTTCGAGCTCATGCGTGTTGAGCAGGTTCTCGATCAAGACTGCGGCCTGCCGCGCGAGGAGCATCAGCCGGTTGAGGGCTTCGGGCAGGAAGCTCCGCGGCTCCGCGAACAGCGCCGTGATGAAGCCGATGGCTTCGCCGCCGACGACAAGCGGCACATAGAGCGCGCTGCGCGCATTGTGGCGGATGGTAAAGATGCCGCGCGCGCTGGCATCCAGGCCTTCGTGTTCGGTGATGTCTTCGATCACCACGATCTGGTCGGGGCGCAGGAGCCGGCGCAGCCAGGGCGCAAGATGCGCGCGGATTTCGCTGGGCGTCGCCGTGTGGCTACCCTCGGGATACAGCGCGATGCGCTCGCTGTCTTCGGGCGCTTCGCCGCGTGACGACCACTTGCCGACAAAGACGTTGACCATGATCTGCGAGGCGCTGTCGAGCACGGTGTGCTGGCGCAGCGCGGCGAGCAGATCCTGCGCCGTATTCGAGACGTTGAGCGCCGAGCTGGCCTCGTAGAGGTGCGAGGCCTCGATCCGCGCCTGTTCGGTCTGCGCGAAGAGCTGGGCGTTGTGCCAGGTCACCGCAACGGTGCCGGCGATGATCTCGAGCAGCTGGAGATGGTTATCCGAGAACGCCCGGGTCACCGAGCTGTTGGCCAGCGCGATCACGCCGCGCACGTCATCGCCCAGGATCACGGGCACGCCCAGGAACGATCGCCAGTCGGAGGTCTGCGGCGTAGCGCCTTCGAGTTCCAACGCCGCCGGCGCTTCGCTATCGAGTATGACAGCGTGGCCGGTGCTCCAGAGCCGGGCCAGCGGGCCGGTGCGCAGGCGTTGGGCGGGCAGGGGGAGCTCCTGTCCGGCCTCGCGATAGAGCGGGAAGACGATGTCGTCGCTGTCCTGAAGCGTCAGCCCGATCAAGACACTGTCGGCCGGGAAGCTCATCTCGAGCTGTCGACCGACCTCTTGCAGGGCGAGGTTGAAGCGGTGCTCATTGCGCAACGCCTGGCCGATGCGGTTGAGCGCTGTCTGGCTGCGGATCTGATCCTGCTGTTCGTCGAACAGGCCGATGTTCTGCAACGCCGACGCGGCGGCGGCGGCGTAGAGCCGGACGATCTGCTCGTCGTCGGTGCTGAAGCGGCGCTGGGGCTGCGACTGCGTGAGCGCCAGGACGCCGAGGTTGGCATCGTGCCAGGTCAGCGGCACGGCCAGCGCGGCGCGGATCGGCAGGCTTTGCAGCTCGGCGACGCCGCCCTCCCAGCTGCGGTAATCATCGACCCGGATCGGCCGCCGCGACTGGAAGGCGCGACCGACAAGGCCTTCGCCCGTCGCCAGCGTCTCATCGTGCACGGCGACCGGAAGTTCGTGGCTGTAGGCCAGGTGGAGCCGATCACCGCTGGCCATATAGACGCCCACGCCTTCGGCGTTGGTCAGAGCCATCGCCTCGCGCGCGACGGCCTCGATCAGCCGGGCTCTGTCGTCTTGCGGGCCGGTCAGACGCAGGATGGCGGTCGACAGCGCCTCCATCCGTTGGGCGTTGTCGCGCGCCTGGCGGAACAACTGCGCGTTTTCGAGCGCGAGGCCCATGCGCTCGGCGACCGCTCGAGTCAGATCGCGCTCTGCCGAGGTCAACGGACCGCCGGGGGCCTGGATCTCGATGTACCCTAGCGTCTGACGCCCGATCTGCAGCGGGACGGTCAGCAGGCCCTCGCCACCGGCGTTCGCGGCGGCCGCCGGGGCCGCGGGCAATGCGGCTTCTACCTCGACGCCGTCGTAGCGGAAGGCCAGCGGCTGTTCCTCCGAGCCGACCAGTTGGCGTTCGAGGCGGCTTTCGTGCAGCTTCCTGAGCTCAGCCAGCTGTTGCTCGGTCGCCTGGAAGAGGCGGGCGTTGTCGATGGCCACCGCCAGCTGGTCGGCCAGGGCCTGCAGTGTGCGCACCTCATCGTCTGAGAACGCGTTCGCCTCCACGCTTTGCACATCGAGTGCGCCGATCACTTCATTACGGCTACGCAGCGGCAATACGCCTTCGGAGCGGGTCTCGGGCAGATCCGGGTTCTTGTAGTGCACCAGATCTTCTTGAACCAGATTGACGATGCGCGACTGGCCGGTCTGGGTCACCAGACCCACAAGGCCCTGCTGTCCGACCCGGAGGCGATGGCTGCGGGCCAGCATCCGCATCCCGGCGGCGCTGCTTGCCGCCCTGAGAACGGCCCATTCCCGTGAGTCATCAATCAAGAAGATGCCGGTGTGGTAATGGCCGAAGCGCTCACTGACCAGATGCGCGGTCGTGTCGAGCAGGGTGGGCAGGTCGTGCAGGGTGGTCGCGATCCGGGCGACCTCGGCGCTGACCTCGAGCTGTGAGGCGCGCCGGCTGAGCGCCGAGCGTTGCGAGTTGAGGCGGTCGTTGGCCGCGGCCAGCTCGTCGCGGGTCTGGCCAAGCGCCGCGGTCTGCGCGATCAAACGCTGCTGGGTCGTCTCGAGGGTTTCTTTTTGGCCGGCCAGGGTGACAGCGAAGGATTGGGTCACCAGGAGCATGCGCTGGGCGGGCAGCAGGGTCAGGCCGACGACCAACAGCGTCAGGGCTGCCGAGGCCCAGTAACTCAGGTCATCGGGCGCCGGCACTAGAGCTGGCGCGATCCAGCCGGCCGCTGTGGCCAGGCTCCCGACGCCCCAGGCCGCCAGGCTCAGCCCGGCGGCGATCAGCCCGACGCGCTGACCGAGCAGGACCGTGGCCTGGACCACGAATGCCAGCAGGAAGACCCGGGCCGCACCCAGGACGCCGTTGTTGAGCAGGCTGGCCAGCGCCAAGGCAAATGCCAGGCCGAGCGTCAACCAGGCCCGACGATTGTAGGGCAGACGCCGCCAACGCCAGAGCCCGAGCGCGGCAGCGCTGAGCGCCAGAGACAGCATCAAGTTGCGGATCTGGCCGGCCGGGGTGCTCGCCAGCCAGGCGCTTGCGACGCCCAGGGTGGCGCCGCCGATCGCCCAGTTGCGCAGCATTTGCGACAGCATCTCGTCGCGCGCGGCCTTGATCATCTGGTCGGCGGCGCTGGCTGTGCCGACCACGCCATCCGGCGGCAACTCGGGCGGCAGGTGGAGCGATCGCTCACGCGCCATCGGCACCCCCGGTGTCGGAGCTGGCGCCGGCCGGCGGGTTGAGCCGGACGGTGACCTCGGCGCCGCCCAGCGCGCGACCGAGGTTACGAATGCCGTTTTGCAGGATGAGTTCGGGGCTGAGCGACGATCGCATTTGATCGGTGATCTCGATGATCATCTGCTCGCGACGGCTCCGCGCCTGGCTTTCGCGCACAAGCGCCGAGCTCTCGAGCGCCGTGGCCAGCTGCGCCGCAGCCGTCTCGAGCGCGGCGGCCTCCTGCGCGGAGAGCGGCGGCGCGCCGTCGGGGAGTTCGAGCTCGATCGTGCCCACCACCACATCCCGAAGCCGGACAGGCACCCGGATCGTCAGGGCGCCGGCGCTCGTCCCGGGGCGCAAGTCGATGTGCTGTTCACGGGGCTGGCCTTCGGCCCAGGCTTCCCAGCCCTGATTGAGCGTTCGCTGATACTGGTCGCGGATGTCGACCAGGGTCTGCTGCGTGCGCTGGAAGCTCTCGGCGTTTTCGATGGTCACGCTGATCTGATCGGCCAGCGTCTGCAAGGCCTGTTGATCGATCGGACGGAAGGCATCGTCGTCTTTGCTGAAGAGCTTGAGCACGCCGAGCAATCGATCACCGACGGCGAGAGGCAGAGCCAGGATCGACTTCGCCTCCGGTAGATCAGGATCGGCCGAGAAGTATGCGTCGGCCGAATCGGCGTAGGCGATGCGCGCCTGCCTTCGCTGCCCGACCCAGCCGACCAGCGAGCGCGATCCGATCACGTATGACTGCCCGCGCGCCAGACGCGCCTCGGCGCCGACGCCGGCGGCGTCACGCAGCACAAGGCCCGCGCCGGGCGCATCGAGCATGTAGATCGATACATGATAAAAGTCGAACCGATCCTGGATCAGTTCGGTGGTCTGACGCAGCAACTCAGGCACATCCCGGATGATCGCCGTGAGGCGGCTGATCTCGGCTGTCGCCTGCAGTTGGGCCGTGCGGCTGTGCACGCGTTGATCCAGTTCGTGCAGGGCCTCTTGCAGGCGGTCGGTCATCGAATTGAAGGCACTCGCCAACTGGCCCCGCTCGTCGCCTGTGGTGACGTCGGCCCTGGCGCTTAAATCGCCCTCGCTGACGCGTCTGGCCACGCGCGCCAGTTGGGTCAAGGGCCGGGTCAGGTCGCGCGCCGACCACCAGGTCAGAAAGGCCACGAGCGAGGTGAGGAGCAGCGTGATCGCCAGCACGGCTCGCGTCTGGTTGCGCGGCGCCTGAAGCGCGATGACTTCGGGTTGGACGTACGCCAGGGTCCACGCCAGGCTGCGTAGCGGTGTGAGCGCGGCGAGATAACGCCCTGTGCCCAGCCCCGTGTTGATCGAGCCTGTGTAGTATGCGGGTTGGCTTCGGAGCTGGCGCGCCTGCAGCAGGCTGTCGTGCAGCTCGCTGAAGTCATCGGTCGAGGCCTGTGGCGAGGCCAGGATGCGACCTTCAGCTTGAAGGGCCAGCAGGGTCTCGGGCTCGGGCCGGACGACGAAGCGCGGCCCGCCCTCGTTGGGCAAAGGCATGCCCGATGCGAGCTGGAGCGTGTTCTCGTCGTAAAGCATGGCCCACGACTGCGAGCCGGCGCCCAGCAACTCGTTGTTACGTTGTAGCAGGCGATCGAGCCAGCTTGCGTCAACCAGGGCCACAAGCGCGCCGACCGGCGCGCCGTCTTCGCCAGGGACGGGCGCGAAGAAGTACATCCAGCGTGCCTCGGAGCCCTCAAAGAACACGCCCTGGGCAAACGACTTGTTGCTTTGGATCACCACCCGGGTCATGTCGAAGGCCAGGAACTGTCCTTCGAGGCGCGTGGTCAGCAGCTGGCGCGCGCCGGCGTCAAGGACCACGAACTCACGCACGAACGGGCGGGCCTCGGTCGTCTCCACGCCCGAGAGCGGCGCCCGTTGCCAGCTGGCCAGCGTCGCCAGGACCTGATCTTCGCCGCCCGCGCGCAAAGATTCGGGCAGCAGGATGAAATCCCGCAGCACCTTGAGCCGAGCCTCGGCACTCACCGCCGAGAGGTTCGAGTCGACGAAGCTGTCGACCGACGCAGCCGCCTTCAGAGCCGAGGTGTACAGGTTGAGGCTGACGGCCGCGCGCAACGCGCGATCGGTCTCCGTATTGTTGATCGTCGTGGCAGCGAAGACCGGCAGGATCGTGACCGCAGCCGTGATCGACAGCAGCTTGACGGTCAATGACGAGATCCGCATCCGAACCCAGAGCAGCACGCCGCCCAAGAACGTCAGGACGACGAGCGCCCCCGGCAACAGCCAGCGCGTCAGCAGGGGCTCGGGGACGAGCCGCGACCAGGTGACGACCGTGTCAAGCGCAAAGTCGACGCCGAGCAGGATCAGACCCGCCACCACGCCGATGATGATGAGGATGCCCGTGCCACGCCCCGGGCGGAGTAGCGCGAACAATGCCGTGGTGAACAACTGCGTGATCGCAAGCAGGGGCGCGACGTCGCTGACCAGGATCGTCACCCAGACGAACAGACCGGCCTCCGAGAGGACCACCATCCACACCGCGTAGTCGGCAAGATGACCGCGGGCCATGATCGCACCGGCCAGCGTGATCACCCAGAACGCGATGAGGCTGACAGTCAGAAACGCCAGCGTCAGGTTGTTGAAGCGCAACCACTGGTTCAGGGTGTACGCGCTCATCACGAACGCGATCACCGAGAGCGATATCGAAAGCAACAGCGCGCCGCGTTTGGAGCTCGCGTTCATGGCTCCTCCCCGCGCCGCGGCTGAGCGGCGATGTCATCGGGCGCGCCCATGCGGATCGTCGCCCGGCGCGCATCGAGGGCCGACCCGAGCACACGGGCGCCGATCGTCAGAATGCGCTCCGGATCCGTGGTCTGGCTGACCTGCCCGGCCAGCGCCACGACGACATCCTCGACGAGGCGCGTCCGTTGCGAGCGCTCGTACTGGCGGCTGGCGACGATCGCGGCCGCCAAAAAATCCGCGACGACCTGGAAGGTCGGCACCTGTCGTTCGGAGAAGGCCGAGGGTCGACGCGCACCCAACAGGATCGCGCCGATGACCTCGTCGGCCGTGATCAGCGGCAGCGTGATCGCTGCACGGAGCTCGGCCAGTTCTTCGGTTGGTGCGTACAGATCGTCTTCACGCACATCGGCGGTGAACCGGGCAGTGCGTTCGACGGCGACCCAACCCACAACCGAGGTGGGCTCGACGGCGAAAGCCAGGCCGCGCAGCATGAGCCGCGACGCCATCGTCTCGGTGCCCGCGCGGAGGCGGAGATCACCGGCCTCGCCTTCGCGCAGGAAGACCAGGGCGATGTCGACCTCGAATTGCTCCTGGATGGCGTTGATCGCGCGCGCCAGAAGGATATCGGTGCGCTGGGGCATGTCGATCGCCGAGCGCACCTCACGCGCGGCCCCCATCCACTGCCCATGGGCATCGATCTGGGTTTGTAGGGCGCTGTGCCGACGTTGGATCTCTTCGGCCATCTCGTTGAAGGCCCGCGTGACGTCGCCGATCTCGTCCTGGGTGGTGGGCTCGAGCGTGATCGAGAGGTCGTTGGCTGCGAGACGCCGCGCGGCATCCGCAAGTCGCGGCAGGGGCGCGAGGCGCCGTCTGATCAACCACCAGGCCACGACCGCCGCCGCCAGCCAGGTGGGGAAGAGCACGGCCAACGACCCGACCACGGCGCCCGACAACGGCGCAACAGCGTCGACGTTGTCCTGCGCGACGATCAGGGCCAGGCCGAGTTCGTCGCCCAGCCATCTATGGGCTGCGATCAGGGTCTGACCCGTGTCGTTCCCGGCGTAACGCCCGGAACCGTCTGGCGCCGAAACAGCCGCTCGAATGACCTCGCCGGTCAATGGCTCCGGCGCAGCCCCGTTCACACCGATGAGCGGGTCGCCCTCGGCCGTGATCACAAATGCGCGGAGCGAGTTGCTGGCCCGAGCCTGGCTGGCGATCAGCGTCTGCAGCCGCGTGATGGCTGCCTCACCAATCAGCAGCCAGTCGCCGCCCGTGCTCGTATTGACGATCGGCGTGGCGAACAGGATCGTCAGCGCATCGCTGTCGAGCGCGGGCTCATAGCGTGCCGGCGATATCCCTTGATGCCGTACGCCGGCCCAGCCCGGAAAGACCTTGCCCAACAGGACGGATCGCGCTTGCGATGTGGCCCACACCCCGCCATCCGAGGCGCGTACCACCATGAAGGAGTCGAACTCGGGATCGTTTGAAACCTGCTCTTGCAGCCAGGTCGACACCCTTTGGGTATCCGCGGTTTCGGGCGCCAGCGCAGCGACGAGGTCGGTGTCGTTGGCCAGGAGCGTCAGGGCGCGGGCACGTTGCTCCGACCAATCCTGGAGATCAATGCGTTTGAGTTCGGCCAGGGATTCGACCTGGCGCAGGCTGGCCTGCTCCAGCGCTTCACCGGCCCGCTGATACAGGGCCAGAAGGCTGAACAGCGCCGGGATCAACGCCAACGCAAGGAATGCGATCAGATAGAGGCGACCCAGCCCGACGGTACGGTGACGGGCTGGCGTGGGGGCTTCAGACACGCGGCCCTCCCGCGAAACGTTATTGTTCCCAGACCTGCTCGCCGCGCAGCAGACGCCGGATTTGCTCAGGGAAACGGTCGGGGTCGAGCGGCTTGCCCAGGAAGCCGTCAAAGCCGGATTCGCGGGCGCGGTTGAGTTGTTCCTGGCTGGCTTCAGCCGTCACCGCGACGACGATGGTGTCTTTGATCTTCGGCGTGGCACGCACTTTCTTCAGGGCGCCATAGCCGTCTTCGTAGGGCAGCCGCAGGTCCATCAGGATGAGGTCGATCTTCGGGAGCGTGTCGGCGAACTCGACGACCTGCCAACCCGAGGTCTTCCATTCGCAGCGTGGCACCCCCATGTAAGCCAGCATCCGCGCCATGAGCACGAAATTGGAAACGTTATCCTCCACGATCAAGATCGTGGCTTCCTTTGGATCCACGGCAACTCGGTTCATGACGGCCAGCCTCCAATGCTCAGGCGCTTGGGGTGCGCGCCAGGTACTCCGCAATCTGATTCGGCAGGGTATCGACGTCGATCGGCTTTTGAATGTATCCGTTGCAGCCGGCCGCCAGGCTGCGTTCACGATCGCCCTTCATGACGTTGGCGGTCAGCGCCACGATCGGGATCACGTTGAGGCCCGGTGTCGCGCGAAACAACTCGGTCATGGCATAGCCGTCGACTTCCGGCAGATTGATATCCATGAGCACCAGGTCGGGGCGGCGCTGTCGGGCAGCAACCAACCCGCTTGGCCCATCGTTGGCCAGCGTCACGGAATAGCCGTCCGCCTGCAGCACCCGGCTGACCAGGATCCGGTTATCCGGGTTGTCCTCGATATACAGGATGTGCGCCTTGGGCATACGTGAGCCTCTCGTGCTCCTTATTGTAATCCAGGCCGGCGGGTTTGGTCGGCGCAGGGCCGCATAAAAAGACCGTAAAAAGTCACCCGGACGCAAGGGGGGCAGCCGGCGCCTGACATAAGCTGAGGGATGCGCAGCACCTCCCCTCGATCGGCGCCAGGCATCCCTCAGTTTCAGTTGAGCGGGTGATGGGATTCGAACCCACGATATCTTACTTGGGAAGCAAGCGTTCTACCACTGAACTACACCCGCCTGACCGTAACCCCTTCATTATATCGAGAGTCTCGCGAAACGGGAAGCCCGATCCCGCCGCTTTTTGCTACACTTAGCAGCGCATGGCACAACTCACCGGCACCCAACGCGGCGCGTACGTCCAGGCGATGTTCGCGCGCATCGCTCATCGTTACGATCTGATCAACCGTCTGATGACCTTTGGCCAGGATCAAGCCTGGCGCAAGCGCGCGATCGCGCTCACCGAACTGCCGCCCGGCGGGCGATTGTTGGACCTGGGCACAGGCACGGGCGATATCGCGCTGACGGCGCTCGGCGCGGTGCCTGGGCTGCGCCAGGTCGTCGGCGGCGATTTCACGCTCGAGATGATGCGGGTTGGCCGGCGCCGCAACCAGGGGCAACACATCCGCTGGTCGGCGACCGACGCCCTGAACCTGCCGTTCCCCGACGCCACCTTCGACGCCATCACCTCGGGCTACCTGATGCGCAACGTCGGGGATCTCGATCGCGCCTGGTCCGAGCAGCTGCGCATCCTCAAACCGGGCGGGCGGGTGGTTTGCCTCGACACGACGCCGCCGCCCCAGAACCTGCTCACGCCGTTCATCCGCTTTCACCTGCAGACCGTCATCCCGACGCTCGGCCGCCTGATCGCGGGCGCCAGCGAGGCGTACACCTACCTCCCGGATAGCACGGTCCGGTTCCTCACGGCCGAAGCCCTGGCCGAGCGCATGCAACGCGCCGGTTTCGAAGCCATCCGCTTCGAGCGACACATGTTCGGCACGATGGCGATCCATCGCGGGCAGCGCCCCGGCTAACCCACCCGCGCCAAACCTGCGCCTTTCTCACCATTTCTTGGCCGCTTGATCGCATACCCTCGAAGCAATCATCGTCATGATTGGCCGGTGGAGGGTTTTATGTTGACTTTGGGACACAGGGGTCAGGGGCTGGTCGAGTATGCCTTCATCTTGATGCTGGTGGCTGTCGTTGTGGTGGTCGTGGTCGCCCTGCTGGGCCCCGTCGTCGGGAACATGTACAGCCAGATCGTGGTGCAGATCTGACGCCGCCCCGGCGAGTTCGGACGGACTCCATCCGATCCTTCAAGACATCAGCAACCGGCGGGCCTCAAGTGCCCGCCGGTTTGCGTTCCAGGCCCTGGATGTCCCACAAGATCACCTCTGGCGGACAAAATAGCCGCATCCGCGGCGCGCCCTTGCCTTCGAGCCCGATCCCGCGCGTGACGTACAACGTCAGTCTGCCGAGCTGCTTGCGCCCGCTCTCGAGCGCCCGCCCATACAGCGAACCGGTCATCAGCGGCCCGAACCCGGGGAGCCGGATCTGGCCGGCATGGGTGTGGCCCGAGAGCTGCAGGTCGATCCCCAGCTCGGCGGCATCGGGCGCCAGATCCGGCGAGTGATACAGCAGGATCGTCAGACGTTCGCGCAGCGTGTCATCGAGCAGGGCGGCCACCTGGGGTGCATCCTCAAAAGGCTTATGGCTGCACGCCAATCCGAGCACATCGAAGGTGTGCCCCTTGTGGCTCAGCGTGACGCGCTCGCCGCGCAGCCAGCGCAACGGCAGGCCGGCCAGTAGCCCGGGCACGATCTCGTCCTTATCGACGGCGGGGCTGCCCGTGACGGCCAGGATGCCCAGCGGGATCGGGAGCTGCCCCAACTCGGTCAGGATCGTGCGGCAATCGGCCTGTGCGACCGGATCCTCGAGATAAGACAGGTTGAGGAAGTCGCCGCTGAACAGGACGAGGTCAGGCGCGAGCTGGCGGGTGAGGGCGATGACGTCGCGCTCGCGCTGGGTGAATCGCTCGACGTGCAGATCGCCGAGGTGCAGGATGCGGAGCGGCGGGTGGGTCGGGTCGAGCTTGGCCGAGGTCAGCCGCTGATGCGTGACCGTCAGCCGGCGCGGTTCGACCCAGAACCCGTAGGCGACCAGGCCTGTGCCGATCAACTGAACGATGAGCACAAGCGCCTCGGGCAGGAACGCGAACGGCAAACGCATCAGCCCGAGGATGAGCACATTGGCCTTGGCCGGCCCGAACGACACCCGGCGGCGCGGGAGCCCGGCCAGGAGCGCCCAATCGCCGAGCATGAATAACCAGAGCAGCCCTGCGGCGTTCCAACTGGCCCAGGCGGCCGGCAACGACAGTAGCAACAACAGCCCGACGAACACGCCGGCCGGGAGCCGCTCGAGGTCGTCCATCACGTGCAGGATGCGATCGAGCGTGTTGCCGTGCGTCCCGGGGAAGTGCGTGACGTGGCGGAAGTCGCGTTTCTGAACCATGCGCCAATCGTAGCATGAGGCCCCGTTGCGAGACCGCTCAGCCCAGATCATGCTGGCGTCGAGGGTCGGCCGATCCGACAGCCAATCGCCACCAGAGTCGCACCACCTGCCGGGCCGTGTCGAACACCCGGCGGCCATTGAAGAACTGCGAGGCGCCCTGGCGACGCCGATAGTGGCTGACCGCCACCTCGGCAAACCGGGCACCGCGATCCTGCAACCCGCGGATCAACTCGACGCAGATCGCGCCGCTGTCCGACTCGAGTTCAATCTCGATCAGCGTCGCGCGCCGGATCAGGCGAAAGTCGCAATCGACATCGCGCAGGCGTAGACCAAAAAGCCAGCGCACTCCGCTGTTGTAGAGCGCGCCGAGCACCACGCGGATCCAAGGGTCGTGCCGGCGGCGCTTGTAGCCGTTGACCAGATCCAACCCCGGGTGCAGCGCGTCCACAAGACAGGTCAGCTCGGCGGGGTCGTACTGGCCATCGCCGTCGGTATAGAAGACCCAATCGCCTCGCGCCGCAGCGAAACCGCTCCGCAGCGCGCCCCCGTAGCCGCGGTTGACGAGGTGCGTGATCACGCGTAGCCGGGGGATACGCGTCTTCAGATTGGCCAGGACGGTGGCTGTGTCGTCCTCGCTGCCATCGTTGACGACGATCAGTTCGAACTCGTCGGTCAGGCTGCGCGCCGTTTGCTCTGCCTTGAGCACCAACTCGGTAATCGTGCCGGCGTCGTTGTAGGCCGGGAGGAAGATGCTCAGGCTCGAGAGGCGTTTCATGCCGGCGACCCTTTTCGGCCTACCGCAACCAGGCTGAGCCCGAAAGGCAGACCCGGACCAGCGGCCACCCGGGCTTCAACCGTCAGCAGCCCGCGTAGCAGAGCAGCCAGCGGACCGGCCTCCCAGGTCAGATCGGAGGCGGCCGGGGCCAACGGGTTGAGGTGCTCGAGCCAGCGCTTTGCGGCCACGAACGGGAAGAGCCCGGCGTTGGCGTGGGTCAGGTGCAGCATTTCGAGATCGGCTGCGGCGAACAGGCGTCGAAGGTCGGCGACCGCATAGCGTCTGGCGGTGTGGGTCGTGCGATCGTGGTTGCCGCGTAGCCAGTCGTGCGCCGGGACGCGCAGGAGCAGGATCCCGCCCGGCCGTAACACGCGGCTCAGTTCGCGGATGGCGGCCCGATCGTCTGGCACGCCGCGCTCGTAGAGCACGTCGAAACAGGTAACCAGGTCGAAGACGGCGTCGGGATGGGGCAGCTCAGACAGAGAGGCCCGCTGGATGCGTTCGAGCCCACGCGCCCGGCAGGCATGGAGCGCTAACGCCGAGAGATCGCAGCCGAACCGCCTGGGGTGTTCCGCAAGCACGTTCGCCAGCGCCCCGCCTGTGCCGCACCCGGCATCGAGCAACCGGCCGGACTGCTGCGAAAATCGAAGCAAGAGCGCGTGGGTCAGGCGAGCCATGCCCTGATACCACCAGTGCGTATCCTCGACGCGCGCCATCAGCGCATATTCTTCGGCCTCCATCTCAGGGCAAAGTATAGGACAACAGGATCATGTTGCCGCAGTCGCGCTGATAATGCAGGTCGCCGCCCGGATGGCTGCGGGCCCAGCCGAGCAGCTCCTCGATGCGCGTTGGGCTGGCGATCACGGTTTCGCCCGAGACGATGTCGAGTTGATCGATCGGCAGATTCTGATTGCTGATCGTGCGGCTCTGCGTCAGGAAATCGACCGAGGCGTGCGAACCGTAGAAGTACGTGCTGTCGCTGAGCAGATGGACGGCGCCCTCTGTGTTCACCCCGCGCACGGCGTGGCCAAGATACGAGGCAAACCGCGTCTGCGAATCACCGCCATAACGGCAACGCCCAACGAAATCGAAGAAGTACGTCCAGATGTTGAACACAAGCAAACCGGCGTAGACCACCGAAACGATCGCCGTGTAGCGAAATGGCGCGGCGCGCCAGCTGATGCCGACCTGCATCAGAAAACGATCGAGCCCGATCGCCGCAAGAGTCACGGCAGCCGGCAGCGCGATGATCATCCGATACGAGTCGGCCGCGGGCGGGATGGCGAACACGCCGATCGCGACCGTCATGCCCCAGAAATACCCGTTGAGGAGCAGCCCGCTCACGGACCTGACCCGCAGCAGCATGTAGCCGAGCCCGAGCAGGAAGAACACGGCCGAGATGAAACTCAAGCCGGGGACCGGCGAACCGTAGAAGTCGAGCGCCGGGTAGTAGATGAGTGCCAGGAAGGCGTGCGCGACCCGCTCGACCAGGATCAGGATCATCGGCCTGCCCGTGACCTGGATCTCGGTGGTCAACCAGCCCGAGTGGAACGTCCCGTCCGCGTTCAAGCGACTGAGGAACTCGGCCGGTTGGCGGAGCATATAGGTCAATTGCGGGATCACGGTGATCGCCAGGCCGCCCCAAAAGGCCGCCAGGGTTCGCCAACCGGCACGAAACTCCGTTCGCAGCCACAAGGACGTGATCACGGTGTAGACCAACATGATCCCGATCGTGATCTGTGCGGTCAAGTAGATGTTCAGGTCGATCGCAAGCAACACGCCGGCCAACGCCCCGCGCCATGCGCTGCGCTTGAGCATCCCGCTCAAGAGTAAGTACAACTGCAGCGGCGCCATCCACGTGCCCTGGATGTACGTGACAGCGGCGGTTCGGCTGAAGTGGATGTGGAGGTGCGACATCGCGATCAGGGCCGCGGCCAGGACCGCCACGCGACGCCCACCGATCTGGCGCGCGAACAGATACGTGGTGAAGATCGCCAACGACCCGCCGATCGCCGGGAGCAGGCGAAGCGAGAGCGGCGACGGGCCAAGACCGCGCAGCGCGGCGTTGATCAGATGCAGATAGAGCGTGCCGATGTTCTCCCAAAGCGCAAACGGGTTCGCCAGGCTCCCGTTCGACGTCGCCTGCGCGAACATCCCGATCAGGCCTTCGTCGCCATTGATCACCACAGGGAGCGCGCCCAGCTGGTAGAAGCGCAATCCGATCCCAAGGGCGCCGACGGCGGCCACGGCCAGGATCTCTCGTGCATGGGCGCGCCACAATCCCCGCCCATCCGGCGCCGTCAGCGGAGATGGAAGAAACGCAATGACGTAGCAGCCCGCGCCAAGCAGCCACAACGAGATGATCGGCACATATTGGGTCACCTGATGGCGCTCGAACAGGTATGCCGCCAACGCGGCGATGAGCGTTCCGGTCAGGCCCGCGACGATCCACAGGCCGCGGGGCGGCACGGTGGAGCCCGTCGAACTGCCGGCGGGCAGCATTTGGGACAGCGCGAAGAGCGCAACGCCGACCAGGCTGAGCCAGAGCGCCGATGGCACCGCAACGGTCGAGTCGATCGGTGTGACGTACAGCCAGACCTGTCCAAGCAGCGCGATCACAAGACCTAGCCCGCTCAGCGTGCGGCGGGGGAGAAACGTCAGGATCGCGTTGAGCCGGCGCGCGCGCCCGGAGGCTTCGTGATCCGACGCATGGGGCTCTGTTGACTGAGCGGCCGTCATCGTCACCTCTTTGTGGTGTGTGGGTTGGGTGGTCTCGATCGGCCTGGGCGCCCACCACCCGGTCTGTGCGATGCAAGAAGGATGCCCGAGCCGTCAGCGCATCGTCCGTATGATGATCTTTGTCATCGTTCTGTATCGTTCCGGGTCGAACATCTGTCACGTTTTCGGCTGTAGCAACTTTGCAGAAGTTGACACCCTTTTTGCGCAGACCTATACTGACCGTCAATCACATAGTTGACATCACAGGTGCCCCTGATCCCGGAAGGTCTGGGGCGGAAACGGCGAAGCCGGTGCAAGTCCGGCGCTGACGCGCAACTGTAAGTTGGCACGCTAACGACGCCAACAAGCCAGGTCGCCCGCCTGTGATGTGGTTGCCACGGGCCTCGCTGTAGGGTGTGGATACCGGCGTCATAGTGACGTTGGAATTCTGAACAAACCTCTTGCCGTCCGCAAGAGGTTTTTTTGTCGGATGTCGATGCGGTGGGGCCCTGGCCAAAAGGCAAGGGAGAAGCAGAGCATGAAGACGCGGATCGTTTCAATGAGCCTGGCTATGGTTCTGATGGTGACGGCCTGTGCCGCCCCTGCCACGCCGACCGAGGCGCCCACAGCAGCTCCGGCCATCGAGGCGAGCGCCACCGCCCCGGTCGAGCCCACGGTCGCCCCGACCGAGGCGCCCACAGCCGCCCCGGTCGTCGCCGCTCCTGGCGCCAACCTGCGTGACGGCTGCGCCGAGGCCTATGCCCCTGAGGTCGATTACTTCCCGGAGAAGTCCACGGTCACCTACGCGGCCGGGCTCGACATCACGTATCACAACAACTACAAGATCGTCAGCGTCGAGACCCCGTTTCCGGGCGGCGCGCCGATCGAATATGTGCTTGTGCAATGCGGCACCCCGGCGCCCGAGGGCTACGACGCGGCCCAGATCGTCGAAGTGCCGGTCAAGCGCGTGATCAGCCTGTCGACCACGAACCTGCCGCATCTCGATCGGTTGGGCGTGATCGATACGCTGGTGGCCGTCGACGACGCGACCTTCGTCAGTAACGCGCACGTGCTCGAGGCGGTCTCGGCCGGGTCGGTCGCCGTGATCGGCGGCGGGCCGGCGATCAACGTCGAGCAGGCGCTGGCGCTCGAGCCCGATGTCGTCCTTGCGTACGGCTCGGGCAGCCCCGACTTCGACTCGTACCCCAAGCTGCTCGAATCCGGCTTCAAGGTCGTCTTCAACGCCGACTGGCTCGAGAACGCGCCGCTCGGCCGCGCCGAGTGGGGTAAGTTCATCGCCGCGTTCTACAACGCCGAGGCCGACGCCGAGAAACGCTTCGACGCGACGGCCGCGAACTACGAGTCGCTCCAGGCGCTGGTCGCCAGCGTCGAGGCCCGGCCGAGCGTCTTGATCGGCACGCCCTTCCAGGGCACCTGGTATCTGCCTGGTGGCGAGAGCTTTGGCGCGGCCTTCCTGTACGACGCCGGCGCCACGTACCCGTGGGCCGATGATGCCTCGGTCGGCAGCCTGGGCCTGGCCTTCGAAGCGGTCTTCGAACGCGCCGCCGACGCCGAGGTCTGGCTCAACCTCGGCTACGTCTCCGACCTGAAGGGCCTGAGCGATCAGGACCCGCGCTTCGCCGAGTTTTCGGCCTTCCAGAACGGCATGGTCTGGAACAACGACGCCCGAACCTCGGCCGCAGGCGGCAATGACTACTACGAGACTGCCGCCGCCGAGCCCGACGTGGTTCTGGCGGACCTGATCTCGATCCTGCATCCCGAGCTGGTGCCCGATCACACGCTCGTGTACTACCGTAAGGTCGAGTAGTGTGGAACCGATCGGGGCCGGGCCCCGCGCCCGGCCCCGACACGAAAGGCGAAGGCATGGCTGATCTCACACTCCCTCGCGCGCAACGCGGGCTCATCCAGTGGCCGCGGACTCTTGGGGTCTGGGGTGCGCTGGCGCTGGCGCTTGTCACCGCCTTCGCCCTCAGCCTGATGCTCGGGTCGGTGCGGATCCCGCTCGACGACGTCGTGCGCGTGTTGTTGGGCGGCGAGGCGCAACGCGCCGCGTGGACCGACATCATCTGGCTCTTTCGCGTGCCCAAGGCGATCACGGCCGTGCTCGCCGGTGCGGCGCTCGCCGCATCGGGTTTGCAGTTGCAGACCCTGTTTCGTAACCCGCTCGCCGACCCGTACATCCTGGGGGTCAGCTCGGGCGCCAGCCTGGGCGTCGCGATCGTCATCCTGGGCGGTGGCAGCGCCGGCGGTGCGTTGCTCGTGAGCCAGGGCCTCGGCGTGTTCGGCGAGCTCAGCCTCGCTATCGCGGCAAGCCTGGGCGCCGGGCTGGTATTGGGCGTCGTCCTGTTGCTCATGCGCTGGACGCGCAACATGCTGGCGCTGCTCATCCTCGGCCTGATGCTCGGCTACCTCACAAGCGCGCTTGTCAGCCTGCTTGTCTACACGTCGCAGCCCGAACGGATCCAGGCCTTTAGCCTGTGGTCGGCCGGGAGCTTCTCGGGCGTCACCTGGTCGCAGCTCGGCGCCTTCGCGCCGACCGTGTTGCTGGCGCTTGGCGTGGCCCTGTTCCTGCCCAAGACCCTCAACGCGCTCTTGCTCGG
>Ga0209573_1002650_pt1 | contig 22022 bp, 18 predicted proteins | sample TNRBio252014_DNA_FD_185870 | JGI IMG/M metagenome (GOLD analysis project Ga0209573, IMG submission 185870) | Wastewater treatment Type I Accumulibacter community from EBPR Bioreactor in Madison, WI, USA - TNR Reactor_6/25/2014_ DNA (SPAdes)... | ecosystem: Engineered > Bioreactor > EBPR >...
TCTTCCGTCTATCGAAATCGCAGAAATCGCTTAGATTTAAGACTACAACTCATCGCTTCCTTTCATAACTTTTTTATCCGAAATGTTAATTACACTTAACAAAGAGGTCTATTCTAAAATAGTATCTCGGAGTAGCTATATTTGCATAATCCATTTTTTGCATAGCTTATGTCCTCTATTCAAAAACAACTCATTGACGGTCAAATTAGAACTATTATCAAAAAGCATCAGGATTGGTTTCAATCCAATGATAATCCGCGTCCCGAAGATTTAACAAAGGCTTTTACCTTATTTACGGTTTATATGCTACTTTCTATAGATATTGAAGAAGCCTATCGAGCATATACAGATGGGGGGCAAGATTATGGTATTGATTCAATAGTCATCGAAGATCAAACGAATGACTATTTTAATATTTACATTTTTCAAACAAAATATTCTTCAAATTTAGAAGTAACTAAAGGATATAGTCTTAATGATGTAGAACAACTGATAAAAACCATTCGAGAATATATCGTACACACTCCGGATTCCGTCAACTTTAATCCTGTGTTATCAGATAGCATCATGGATATAAAGAATAGAATGGACAGTGGACAAATCCCTTATTTTAAATGTCTATTTGCCAATAATGGAGAATGGAATCCGGAAGCTGAAAAAAGATTGGAAGAAAATAAAAAAACTATGAGAGATCAATTTGATTATGAGTATGTCAATTATCAAAAATTAGCTGACCTGCTTCTTTCAATGGCTTCCAAGACTATTGAAAAAGAAAGACTTAAATTAGAAGGAAACTTTATGGTAGATGATATTTTCGTCCATAAAGTATTGGTCGGAAAAGTATCTGTCCAAACGATTTATGATTTAGTTGAAAAACATAATTCCAAATTATTTGAAAAAAATATTCGACGGTTTTTAGGTATAGCCAAGAACCGGGTTAATGAGTCTATCCAAAAAACCCTCCTTCATGAAACCGAAAAATATAATTTTTATTATTATAATAATGGTATTACCATTATTTGTGATAAAATTATTTATGATGCCACACCACATAAATTGTCGGATAGAACGATTACTGTAAAAGAAATGCAGATTATTAATGGTGCTCAAACCTGTAATACGATTTATCAAACATTAAAGGATAGCGACGGGAAGGATTTTGAAGGAGTCTATGTCATGGTAAGAATTTATGAAATTTCGTCAGATAATCCAGGCGAAATTGTAAATAGTATTACTTATGCTACCAATAGCCAAACCCCGGTTGATCTTCGTGATTTGAAAGCCAATCACGATTATTTAAAAATCTTAACCGAAGATTTGAAGAGATACGGTTACGATTTCCGATCTAAAAAAGAAAGTGAGCATACTTCTACGGATATGTCTATACCTTCCAGTACTGCAGCTGAAGCTGTTTTAGCAGTATGGAGGAAGAAACCTGCTATTGCCAAATTCAGACGTAAAGAGCTGTTTGGAAAATATTATGATGACATATTCACTAACCTTAATGGGGCGCAACTGATTATCGCCGTCTTGATATTCAGATTCAGCGATTCTCAACGGAAAAAGGAAGATTTGGTTCAAGATCGCCCCCATTTGCCTTATAGTTCCTACTGGGTTGCTTGCTATATGGGACAAGTCTTACTGGAACAGGTACGCATAAATTTAGAAAAGTTAAATCATCTCGAATTTGAGAAAGTAAAAAAATACTGGGACGATAACCGAGTAACCATCTATCAGCAAGCTGTTAGTAGGGTTGATGAGCTATTGGCTAAAGAATTTGACTTATCGAAAACAACCGATTATCGAAAAATATCTGCTTTTTTCCGTAGAGCCGATTTAATGGATACTACTATATGAATTGTTCCTCAACTGTTCCAACGCCACAAACGCCATCAGTCCCGTGGAGAGGGCTAAGGCATTCTCGTCGATGTTAAACTTGGGCGTGTGCAAGCCGTGAATGATACCCGCCGCCTCGTTCCGCGTACCCAAACGGTAGAAACAGCCCGGCGCGTGTTGGGTGTAGTAGGCAAAATCCTCACTCGCCATCCATAAGGACAGGTCGGTAATGTTTTCCTGCCCGACGTAAGCCGTGATATGGTGCTTGACGGTGTCGGTGAGGGTTTCATCATTATACAGCACGGGATAGCCCCGCACGATGTTGAGTTCCGCTTTCGCCCCGAAGGAAGACGCAATGCCCTCCACTAAGTTACGGATTTGGGTGTGGGCTTGGTCGCGCCACGCTTCGTCGAAGGTGCGGAACGTCCCCTCCAAATACACCGATTCGGGAATGATGTTGGTTGCCCCGTTAGCAATCACTTTACCGAACGTCAGCACGGAGGGGATGCGGGGGTCTGCCGTCCGACTGATGACCGTCTGTAAGGTAGTGATGATCTGCGCCGTGATGGCTACGGGGTCAATGGTGGTGTGGGGTTGCGCGCCGTGTCCGCCTTTACCCCTGATGGTCAGGTAGATTTCATCCGCCGAAGCCATGTACCGCCCCGAACAGATGCCGATTTTTCCGGTTTCGATTAAAGGCATCACGTGTTGCCCCACGATGGCATTTACACCGTTGAGTACGCCCTCTTTAATCATCACCGAAGCCCCGCCCGGCAGTTTCTCCTCCGACGGCTGAAAGATGAATTTCACCGTGCCGTGCAGGTGGACTTTCAGTTCGGAAAGAATTTTCGCCGTACCGAGTAGGGAGGACGTATGGGCATCGTGTCCGCAGGCGTGCATCTTACCCGTGTTTCGGGAGCGGTATTCGATCTCGTTTTCTTCGAGGATGGGGAGGGCATCCATATCCGCACGCAGGGCGAGGGTTTTGCCTTCATATTTGCCTTTCAGGTAGCCGACGACACCCGTTTGAGCTACGCCCGTCTCCACATCTAAGCCCAAGGCTTTCAGGCGTTCTGCGACGATACCGGCGGTGCGGTGTTCTTCAAAAGCCAGCTCGGGGTGGGCGTGGATGTCCCGACGGGTGGCGATGACTTCCTTATGTATGTCTTGCGCTTTCTGGCGGATGGTGCTGATTAAATCCATATTCGGTGGTCAATTTTAAGGCGAAGGTAGGGAAAAGGCGGGCTTCTTGCAAAGGGATAGCGGGCTTTCTATCGGATATTTTGATTATCTGATTCCTGCAATGATAACCCCAGCCTGAACCTTTTTCGGACCGATATAGAGCAAATCCAGCTTCAGCACCAGATGCGGGGTTAAGCAGTGGTTAAGGATTGTAAATAGGATTCATAGTCTTTTTTCAGCCGTTCGGCAAATTCAGCAGAGGCGATGAATTCATCCGCCAGTCGCAACAATAGGGGCTTGAGGAACGTTATCGACCAAATATTTGATAAAGTATTTTTTATTTTGGGGATACTTGCGGTCAATTTCTAAGGCGAAGAGATCGGTTTGCATCTTAGAATCAAGGTAGCGAAGACTTAGTATAAGAGACGTGAGGTTCGGCTAAAATTTGCCTGATAATCAGGCTTTTCCCCTTATAAGATGGGAAACCGAACCGCGTAGAGACAAGGCATGCCTTGTCTCTACTACCGGACGCAAAGCCAAAAAAACACGCGAAAAAATCTTCCCCTTAGCGAGGGAGGATTTAGGAGGGGTTAAAAGCATTGATTATCAAGGGATTTGATCCAGAATCAGCCAAACCTCACGTTAAATTGTATTTTTCTTTCCCCGTAAAGTAGTCTTACCAGACATAACTTCAAATTTTGAACTCACTCAAAGATAATAGGTAAATGCTCAAGACCACAATAACTTGTTTTCTTTTAGAACGTACTTTACGGTGAATTTAACTTCTAATTCAGATTCTAATTTATATTGATCGACGGTTTGAATCTCTTTCCCATTATATTCAACTTTCTCCTCAAAAGCATCTTTAATATAGGCTTTCCCGTGATCTTTATGGGTTATTTTTTCATACTTGTTGATAATCCAAACCGAAAAATCACTGCATAATGGCAGTATATTTTCAAATGTCTTCCCTAAAATATCGTTCGGGTCTCCCTCCCGTCCATCAAAACCGTCATAGAAGAAAACGTTTATACCTTGTTTTTTGTCAAAACCTTTTAGTGTCTTAATTTGAGTCGGGAGATTGGGATCAGCACTGCTTGCAGAAATCATCTCGATTTTTTGATCACCGAATTGACCAATATATTCACGCGCTTTTCCTTCGTTATTCTTATAATCACGATATGCTAAATCATCATAACTGTCAATAGTAATAGCCAGAATATCAGGATTATTTAAGCACGCAGCAATCGCTGAAGCTCCTTGATGTGTACCAACCACTACATACTGTACTTTTTGCCCTTCTGTAAGAAGAAGCTCTCTGTATAAAGCGCAAACTCTATTAAGAATAAACAACTCGGCACGAGTTCGGCTTGTATCTTTATGAAACGGCTTGCGAAATTTCTCTATAAAAGCACTCCATTCCCCCGTATTCCATTCGGAATTTAGAGGTAAATCTGTCGGATGATTTAGGAGAGAAGCGATCTTCTCTTGTAGTTGAAATCCTTTAGGATATTCATATTGCAGTGCAGAACCCATAAATGCAAAGTTAATAACTCCGTATTTATATGTCAAACTAATTCGTAAAAACTTATGAATTAGTTTGTAGAATAATACTCTAACTTAATCCAGCTTCAGCACCGCCATGAAGGCAGACTGTGGCACTTCCACCGAACCGATCTGGCGCATCCGCTTTTTACCTTTCTTCTGCTTTTCGAGGAGCTTGCGTTTACGGCTGATGTCCCCCCCGTAACACTTGGCGGTAACGTCCTTGCGGAGGGCTTTGATGGTCTCGCGGGCGATGATCCGTGAACCGATCCCCGCTTGGATGGCGATGTCGAACTGCTGGCGGGGGATGAGTTCCTTCAGTTTGACGCAGATTTTTTTACCCCAATCGTAGGCTTTATCGCGGTGGATGACGGCGGAAAGGGCATCTACGGGATCACCGTTGAGGAGAATATCCATCTTCACGAGGTAGGATTCCCGGAAGCCGATCAGTTCATAATCGAGCGACGCATAGCCTTTGGAACAGGACTTCAGTCGATCATAAAAGTCAAAGACCACTTCCGCTAAGGGTAGTTCAAAGACCATCTCCACGCGGTCGGTAGTAATGTAGTTTTGGTTCTTGAAGATGCCCCGTTTGTCAATACAAAGGGTGATGATTGCCCCGATGTAGTCGGTTTTGGTGATGATCTGGGCGCGGATGTAGGGTTCTTCTAAGGAAGTTACCTTCGACTGGTCGGGTAATTCGGAGGGATTATTGACCAAAACGAGTTCGCCGTCGGTCATGTTGGCGTGATACTGCACGTTCGGCACGGTCATAATCACGGTCATATTAAATTCACGGTCTAAGCGTTCCTGGACGATCTCCATGTGGAGCAGTCCCAAAAATCCCACGCGGAATCCGAAGCCGAGAGCCAGCGACGTTTCGGGTTCAAAGACGAGTGCCGCGTCGTTGAGTTGCAGTTTTTCAAGCGAAGTACGGAGGTCTTCAAATTCCTCGCTATCTACGGGATACACGCCCGCAAAGACCATTGGCTTCACTTCCCGGAAACCCGCGATGGCTTCTTTGGCGGGATTTTCAAGGGAAGTAATGGTATCGCCGACCTGTACTTCGGAAACGATCTTAATACCAGTGATGAGGTAGCCAACGTCCCCGCAACCGACGACTTCTTTGGGTTCATCTTTGAGCCTTAACGTACCGATTTCATCCGCATGATACACCGAACCGGAAGCCATGAATTTAAGTCCTTGCTTGGTGTGCATCGAACCCTGAAAGACGCGGAAGTAAGTAATCGTCCCTCTATATGAATTAAATTTAGAATCAAACACGAGTGCCTGAAGAGGCGCATTGGGGTCGCCTTTCGGGGCAGGAATGCGCTCAATGATGGCGTGCATGATTTCTTCGATGCCGATCCCGTCCTTGGCGGAGGCTTTGATGATGTCTTCGGTTTTACAACCGATCAGCTGTTCGATCTGGTCGGATACTTCTTCGATCATCGCGCCGGGCAAGTCTATCTTATTGAGGACGGGGATGATGGTCAGATCATTCTCGATGGCGAGGTAGAGGTTGGCAATCGTCTGCGCCTCGATGCCTTGCGCGGCGTCCACCACGAGTAAAGCCCCCTCACAGGCGGCGATAGCGCGGGAGACTTCGTAGGAAAAATCGACGTGTCCCGGCGTGTCAATCAGGTTTAGGGTATAGGTTTTGCCTTGGTAGGCGTAGTTCATCTGGATGGCGTGGCTCTTGATGGTGATGCCCTTTTCGCGCTCAAGGTCCATGTCATCAAGGACTTGCGCCATCATCTCGCGCTGCGAGACGGTTTGGGTGATTTCAAGTAAACGATCCGCCAGCGTGCTTTTGCCGTGGTCAATATGTGCGATGATGCAGAAGTTGCGTAAGTGTTCCATTTTTCGGATACCGACAGCTCCCTTGAAAAATAGGGAAGCCGAAAAAGACTACAAAGATACAAGGGAAAGCATTGCCAAAAAACGGATTCCGGCTTTAATCCCTATTGTTCGCTAAAATCAATGGGATGGGCTTTATTGATCTTGGCATCCGCAATGTCCGTGATGATTCCTTTTTCCGACCGTTTGGTTTTGGCACTGACGTTTAGCACCAATTTATGGTTTTTCAGATCGTAGGATTTGACGAATTGTTCATAGTCATCAGCACTAACATCAAATGTTTTGTTAACGGTCTTTTCGGGTGAAATCAGTTTCGCGGTAATCTCGAACCGATTGAACAAAGAAGGAGTCTTATTTATGCTTTGCACGTACGCTAAAAATTGCTCCTCTTGTTCTGTTAAAGCCTTTTTTCTGCGCTTAACTTCTCGTTTGACGGCTTCCCAAGGCGCGTGTTTAGGAATAAACGTAGTAGTCAGATTGGGAATATCCTGTTTGTGCATCACCGACCAATCCGCCTGAATATCAAGGCTATACTGCGGTAATTCATCAAAACACAAGGCAGAAACAATTGTTAAATCAGGCTTATTCCATAGTTCTGTATTTTCGGGAGAACTATTTAGCAATTCTAAGGCTTGACTCAGACGTTTGGTTATTTTACGGAGCAATCCGAATATTTCTTGATGTTTGTTTCTATTCCCGACAAAAAAGCTGTAAGGACTAATCAGTTCTACCACAAAGCTACCGGCTTGTGGCGGCGTTAGGTAAATATTGTTTAAGAAACATTGATCCAGCCGATATAGAGAATTTCCTGTAATCAAACCCGTAGGGTCTTCTAATAGTTGTTGTAGGAAAGAAATACGCATAGACGATTTTAGATGCGTGTAAAAATGTACTCCCTGCCCTAACGGTAGACGATGCTGTTTTTCAAGCATCAGTTTGGGGGAGGCTAAACGAAAACGTACCGTATCTTCGTTTAATTTGGCATCTTCCAGCTTATCTAATAGTTCTTCGGATGATAATCCTTCCACTTCGGCAACGCTTTGAATCGTTCCCCAAAGGGTATCAGCAAAGTTGCCCCATTTGCTATTGACCAAAAAAATGACTTTGGCAATATCATCTGAACCTAAATCTTTCCGATAGGCGACCGTATCAGGATCACCCGTATTCCTTTCCGTCCATTCATTAGCTTGTAAGTAAGCCATTAGACGAAGCGCAGTTTCTTTTTTTGAAAGAATATCCCTTCTCAATATCATAGGTTCTTCTCCTTTCCTTCAGCGATAAAGGTTTTTATCAGATTCTCAAGTGAATCCGGTGTCAATAAAGCCTCCTTCTTATTAACTTTTAAGGTTATGCTGGATTTATTTTGAGTTTGCCCCATCCCCGCTACACGAATGTAATAGGTTCTGATACGCAAAATTAATTCCTTTTCGCTTATTTCTAACCACGCACTTATATTTTCCGGTAGTATCGAAATCAGAAACAAAGATACGCTACCTGTTCCTTTCTTTGCTCCTTCGAACTCATTATAAGCCTCTGGATCGTGTAAGTCATATGATAGATGATTTCCATCCTCTCTGATTTCGCTCACATCCGTACATTTTAGTTGAAGATTTATATAAAGAGTGTCAAAAAAGCAGTCCTTTTTTTGCTCTTTCGTTAATTTATACATAATTAACGCATCAACTTTCCCGTGATCGGTATAAAATTCAGCATGAGCAAATCCTTTATAAGCAAGCAAGGTACGCAAGTATGCCTCGCTTAATTGTTCTTTGATTTTACTGGTGATATCTCCGTACTCTGTTTTTATTTCTTGTTCCATCGGCAAGAGAACCAATCAAAACGCAAGATATAAAAAAATGATACACTTTAACACCATAAACCAACCCTAATCCCCCTACCCAAACCTCGCCTGCCCTGCCAAAGCCTGCTTCAATAAATCCTGATAATCAGCATTCGGGATGGCAATAGCTCCCAAAGTTCCCAAGTGATCGGTATAAAATTGGGTGTCCCAAAGGGTAAAACCACGCTCCTTCAGCCGCTGATGGCAGTAAAATAAGGCAAATTTGTCCGCTTCGGGTTGATGATGGAACATACTTTCTCCAAAAAATGCCGTCCCCAACGTTACGCCATATAAACCACCGACCAACTCTTCCGCTTCATTATAAACCTCCACCGAATGGGCATATCCCAAACGGTGCAAGTTAACATAAGATGCTATGATGACGGGCGAAATCCACGTCTCGGCACGCGAAGCACAGCCCGCCAGCACCCCCCGAAAGTCGCTATTGTACCTGATACTGTGGGGAATTTTGTTCCGGCGGAGGCGGTCGCTGTTCTTGGAAAGGCGGAAACCATCCATCGGCAGGATGCCCCGAACCTTCGGTAAATACCACTCGGTTTCGTCGGGGTTGACGGAACTTTTATCGGGCGACATGGGAAAAACACCTTGCATGTACGCATGTAAGAGCAGGCGGGGTGATAAGATCGGTATGATTCTTACATCTTCCATAAAACAGCGTGCAAAGTTAACACTGTCAAGGGAAAATTCAGCATCACCTCGGCAACCTTTAGCACACTCAGGCTTGATTATCAGGTAGTTTTCACAAAATAATATTTGAGGTAAAGAGCAATAGCCTACGTCCGAATTTAAGCTATCTTTGGCGCATTAATACAACCCATAAAATGAACGAATTACCGCAGGAGTTAGCCATCGTTTGGGACAAAATCATGTCCTATGTAGAGCCGTATGTGGACTTAGAACTGAAATACAGCCGAGACGTATTACCAGTAGATACGAGCAAAGTAGGCGGACTGCCCTTCCTGCCCATCGGCATGCCCTATCCCGTAGATTATGACAACAATTACTTATTTCTGCTGGCACAGATCAACTTTGCGGAACTGCCCCACTTGGAAGGCTACCCTACGGACGGCTTGCTACAATGGTACATCAGTCCTTTTGATGACGATTACGGCTGTAGTACCGGAGATGTTTATGAAAAAATGCTGATCCAAAAGGACTATCACATCCTGTATTGGACTGCCGATGACTTGAAAAAGGAGTGTATCACGGATTTCGATGCCGTAACCCAACAATGGAAACAGAAAAAAGATACGTTCATGGTGCCAATCGTGCCGTCTTTCGCCAATTTCGCCATTAAGGGTACGCTCAAAAACATGCTAACGATTGAATTTAATCAATTTTTCGATCAAGCACTCAACGTGGATTCATTTCAACCCAAAGACCTGCTGACATTCCAAACCGTCATGGAAAAACACGGCATCCCGATGGATGATTTTTTTGTCGACTTAGATGAATTAGATGATGAAGAAGTAGCGGCTTTCTTCGAAAACCAAGATTCATCCCGCGACGCGTATGAATCAAGAGAAAAAGCCATTGAGGATTATATGCTATACTTGCAAGATCATAAACTTATTATTGATATAGGAATCCATCGAATCGGAGGTTGGGCTGATTGTGTGCAGGGGGATCCGTTACAAGAATTTTTTTTCATGCCTGATTCGGTACTCTTACTCCAGCTCGGCGTACACATCGAATCGGTCAAGGATCAGAACGATGTTCGCTTGGAATTTGGTGAAAACGCCATAGCCCACCTCTTCATCACACCCCAAAACCTCGCAAAACTCAATTTTTCGCGCGTGCTCTATACGTGGGATTGCTGTTAGGCTTACTTCTAAAAGCCCTTATCTTTGCGGGATGAAAAGCCTTCTTTGCGGGATACTGCTCTTTTGCCTTAGCGGTCATTTATGCGCGCAAACCCTGCCCGATACCGTCGGGTTTAGGGAACAAGTATCGCAACACCTCTACCGTCTAAGTAGTATGAAGGGCAGGGGCTACGTGGGTAAAGGACACCTCCAAGCCGCCCAATACATCGAAAAAGCCTTCCGAAATGCCAGGGTGCAAGCCTTCCCGCAGGGGTATCAGCAGTTTTTTGACTTTCCCCTCAACCTGATTGATAAAGCCACGCTCACCCTCAACGGCAAGACGCTCACCGTCGGCAGGGATTTCATTCCCCATCCGAGTACGCCCGCCCGTTCGGGTAAAAAGGTTGCGGTGAAGGACGTGGGTTACGGTCTGCCCGATCATTACAAAGCCGTTTCGGGTATTGCGGGTAGTGCGGTCATCATTCGCTCGGGTTTCCCGAAGGATGCCAACTTAGACCCCGCCATTAAGACCGCTTTTGCTCGGGATGAAGCCCGCATTCAGCACGCCCTTGACGCGGGCGCATCGGCAGTGATCCTGATTCAGGAGAAGCTGACCCACTCCTTCTCCGACCAACGGCTGAAAATACCGGTCTTTGTGGTGAAGGCTTCCGTTTTAACGACATTATCAAAAATCGAGAGCGTTTCCTATTCCGTTTCGGCAAAGATGCAAAACGTGCGCACGCAAAACGTAGCCGGCTTTGTGAAAGGGACGCAAGTTCCTGATTCGGCGGTGATCCTCTGCGCACATTACGACCATCTGGGAAAGATCGGCAAGGCGACCTTCACGGGTGCGAATGACAATGCCTCGGGGACGGGTTTTCTGCTGACGATGGCGGCATATTATGCCCAGCATCCTTTACCTTATACGCTGATATTCATAGCCTTTGGCGCGGAAGAAGCGGGTTTGCACGGTTCGATGCACTATACGGCACGTGAACCGCTCTTTCCCTTAGCCCAAACCAAATTCGTCCTCAACTACGACCTGATGGGTAACGGGCAGGAAGGTGTGATGACCGTAGCGGGAAAGACCTTTGCCCTCGCCTTTGAAGCCCTGCAACGGTTGAATGAAGAACAAAAACTGATTCAACCCTTAGCCTCCCGCCCCAATGCGCCGAACAGCGACCATTACCCCTTCACGTTGAAGGATGTGCCGGCTTTCTTTTTTTACACACAGGGGGGCGCGAAAGCCTACCACGACATCGACGACCTGCCTAATAACCTCTCCCTACCGGCGATCAATCGCATGTTTGTATTGACGGATTTATTTTTAAGGAGTTATTTGATGCGGTAGGGAGTGGCTTGTTTTCGACAAATAATGCCTATATTTGTCGAAAATTTTATCGAAAAACGATGTCCGATTTGTCGCAAAAATATCCGCATTTGGCTTTTAATGTGCATAGGGAGCGTTTGCTTACCTCCTCACGCATACGGGAATTGAGTGCCGTGATCGCATCGGAACTCCAAATCTTGAAACAGCTCCCTATTCACCCGAAACTCAGAAAGGAAATTTATACCTTAACACTGAATAAGGGAACGCATGCAACTACTGCCATTGAAGGAAACACGCTTCGCTTAGAAGATGTAGCTCAAATTGCTGAAGGCGGATCACTCAACAAGCCCTCCATGGAGTATGCGGAACAAGAAGTGAAAAACGTTATTGATGCGTTTAATGCTTATATAGATGTATGCTTTGAAAATAAATTCCGCTTGGTAGATGATGATTTACTTCAAGAGATGCACCGCTATATCGGCAAAGATTTAGGAGCTGATTTTCAGGCTGTTCCCGGACGATTTCGGCAAAACAACGTTACAGTGGGCAATTATCGCGCTCCCGATGCCGAGGATTTGCCCGCCCTACTTCAGCGATTTTATGCTTGGCTGAAGGAACAATTTAACTATTCTTCCGGCAAACAGGATTTTCAAGCGGGTTTGTTTCAAGCCGTCTGCGCCCACGTCTATTTTGAATTATTGCATCCCTTCGGGGACGGTAACGGTCGGGTCGGTCGGCTGTTGGAATTTTATCTGCTGATCCGGGCGGATGTACCTTTCAGTTGTGCCGCGCTGATGGCGAACCATTACAACAATACCCGTGATCGCTATTATCGTTATTTGAGAGAATTGGATTCGGTACGCAATCAAGAGCAAGCCGTAGATGCCTTAACCACCTTTGTAGAGTATGCCTTACAGGGTTTTTTGGATGGTCTGCGGGAAAATTATCAGCTTGTACACCATGCGATATGGGAGATGGCTTGGGAAAATCATGTCTATAAAACCTTTGCGGAAGTTCGGGATGAATATACCAAAAAGGATGTCTTCCGTCGGATTCGGTCTTTAGCATTGCTGTTGCCGATGCGCAACCCCTTTACCATCCACGAAATCCGTTCGATGAATCCTCCACTCTCCGAGCTGTATGCAAAGGTTTCTTTCCGTACCTTAGAACGGGATGTACAGGAATTACTCAAGCATGAGATACTCATCGAAGTGGAAAATAAATCTTTATGCTTGAATGTCAACATCTTGGATGGCTATGTTCAGGGGTCAAAAAATACGCGCCATTCGTCTGACCTGTTACCGAAGGGGTAAAAAGCGGATGCATCGGTTCGGTTCGGTGGAAGTGCCTCAGTCAGCCTTCATGGCGGTGCTGAAGTTGGATTAAGCTAAAAACTGCTCTATATCAGTCAGAAAGAGATTGAGGCTGTGGTTTCGGCTGCGGGATTTCTGAAGATGTTTCGCTTTTGCGAAATCATTTGAACGGTTAGAACTCTTGGTGGATTCGTTATCATGGAAAAAAGGTCTTTTCCCCTTATCCGTAAATTTATTGTGTTTGTTGATTCGTTTATCCAAATATTCTTTCGGATTTTCAATACAATCCGTTAGCCCGTCCTTCTTTTCATAAAAGAGGTCTAACGCCAGTACCCATGCTTCGGTTTCTTCTACACAGATAGCGAAATAACAGCAAGCTTTTACCTCATCGGAGATATTCTTCATCTCCCCTTTTACCCGATTGATGATGCGTTTGCGTAGTTCGGTAACGTAGGCAGAAGTGTCATCGCCTTTTTCGGGACGAATTACGTCGTAGTGGGTATGTTCACATTCCGCCGAATCCAAGTGGATGATAACGATCCTATCTTGAACATCAACTAAGAAATATTTTTCAATCTCAGTTCCCTCCTCACAGGCTTGGATGACGCGATACCAGTTGCTAAATTCTTCGGGTTTCTTCTCTTGGTAGCCTTTCTTTTTGGGGGACTGGTCGGTCGCATCCTGCCATTCACTCGGAATCAGGCGATCCGTTTCAAACTCAACATCCAATTCCTTACCCAAGCCGACTAAGATATTTTCCAGCACGGCTACGTCGCCCCTGCCCTCCGCAATAAGCCCTACGGTTACGGTTCTACTCATGACGCAAAAGGGGGATTACATTTGAAACTTAGGTACTGCGCCGAGTAAGCCGTTCATCCACATTTCGGAGAGCTTTGCCGTCTTCTTTTTGCCGTTAACGTCGCCTTCGGGATCGTTTTCGTTGAAAATAACTCCTTCCTTGATCTTGATTCGGCGTACCCGCGTCTTGCCCTCCGAATCACGGGAAACAGCAAACAGGCGTTGGTCTTCGTCGTAAATATCGAGACCGTCCAGGATGGCGGGGTTTTGCGTCGTGAGCAGGAGTTGTTTATCTTTCTCCACCACCAAGTCGGCTAAGGTCTTCGTCAACGCCCGACACAAACGCGGGTTCAGCGTCGCATCCACATTATCAATAGCGAAAAAGCGCGGGGTATAGCTCGATACCACCGCCGTGATGCAGGCTAAAAGGTGTAGTACGCCCTCGTTGACGTTCTCGGAGGAAAGGATATTACGCCCCTTAGCCATGTATTGATCCTCAAAATACAGTTTTGAGTTACCACCACCCAGCTTAGAACTTTCTGCCATAAGCCGGTTGTCGGTATCTATCAGAATACCCTTGTCTGCTAACCAACCGATCATTGCCATTTTTTCCAGCACCAAAGCACGGTCGTCTTCCGTTAAATTGTTAAATAATTCATCTAAGCCTTCCCCCTTGATACCCAATAGATCAAAGTATTCACTGCCGAAACCTCTTAAAGTAGAAGTTTCAAATTGGTAAATGAGGTAACCTTTTGCATGATCCCTAATAGGTATGATTTGTTCAATTTTTGAAACAATTTCCATTTCAATGGTATTGTATTGAATAATATCATTATTTTTTGATTCATATTCTTTTTGAGAAATAACTTTTTCTCTTAAATAACTTACATGTTTTGTATCATCCAATATTAATGGGGATAGAAACCTATTTGGTCCCATAGATATTGAGGCAATAAAATGATAAGGATTTATCGAATTACTTTCTCTTTCAGAAAAAAATTCAAAAGGAATGGAATAATCTCCGATATTAATATCAATTTCAAAACGTAATAGTTCTTCTTTTTCAAACGCACTTTTAGTAAACTCAGGCTTTGCCACCCGTACCCCCCGCAATTTCATATCGCTTACGGTCAACCTGTTACTCATTGCCCCCGCCAGATAAGCGAACGCCTCCAAGAGGTTACTTTTCCCGCAACCGTTCTCGCCGATGAAGACGTTGATTCTGCCTAACTCGATGGTTTCGTCGGCGATGGATTTGAAGTTCTGAATGCGTACTTTTTTCAGCATAAGGGTCATTTTCGGGCAAAGTTCGTCAAAAAAACGCCTGTTGCTATCCTTGCGAACGCTTTTATGCTTAAAATTGCCTCTTATGACGCACCTGCAAAACTACATCAACGGACAACTCGTTGCCCCACACGCCGGTAACTACCTCGATAACTACAATCCCGCTACGGGCGAAGTCTATTCCTATATCCCGGACTCCGACGAAGGCGACGTAGCCCTCGCCATCCGCGCCGCCGAGCAAGCCTTTCCTGCGTGGTCGGTGATGCCCGCGGAGGAACGCTCCGACCTCTTACTCAAAGTAGCGGAGGGCATCCGTAACCGTTTCGATGAATTTGCCCTCGCCGAGAGTATCGATAACGGTAAACCCCTTGCCCTTGCCCGTCGGGTGGATATTCCGCGTGCCATTGCTAACTTCCGTTTTTTTGCTACGGCGGTACTGCATTTCGCGTCGGAAGCCCACAGTATGGAGGATCAGTTCATCAACTATACCCTCCGTCAGCCGATCGGGGTCGTGGGTTGTATCGCCCCTTGGAATCTGCCGATTTATCTGTTCAGTTGGAAGATCGCCCCGGCACTCGCGGCGGGTAATTGCGTGGTCGCCAAGCCGACGGAAGTTACGCCCATGACGGCTTATTTACTCTCCCAAGTCTGCATCGAAGCGGGTTTGCCGGCGGGTGTGCTGAACATCGTTCACGGCTTGGGGGCGAAAGCGGGCAGTGCCATCGTCCGTCACCCGAAGGTCAAAGCGATTTCCTTCACGGGCGGGACGGCTACGGGTGCGGATATTGCCCGAACGGCGGCACCGATGTTCAAGAAATTATCTTTGGAATTAGGGGGCAAGAATCCTAACGTCATCTTTGCCGACTGCGATTATGAAAAGATGCTGAATACTACGGTGCATTCTTCGTTCTCCAATCAGGGGCAGATTTGTTTGTGCGGGTCGCGTATCTTGGTGGAGCGTTCGATCTATGAGCGTTTCAAGACGGATTTTGTCGCCAAAGTAAACGCCCTAAAGGTTGGTGATCCATTGGAAAATGAAACGCGCATCGGGGCGGTGGTGTCGGAAAGTCATTACCAAAAGATATTATCCTACATCGAATTAGCCAAGCAGGAGGGCGGTACTGTCCTCACTGGAGGAAGACCCGTACAAGTGGGTGGACGTTGTGAAAAGGGCTGGTTTATCGCGCCGACGGTGATTGAAGGCTTAGCGATGACCTGCCGAACCAACCAAGAAGAAATCTTCGGTCCTGTGGTAACGATCATGCCTTTTGATAATGAAGCGGAAGCCCTCGCACTCGCCAACGGGGTGGATTACGGCTTATCCGCTACCCTCTGGACGCAAAACCTACTCCGTGCGCACCGCTTGGCATCGAAAATTGAGGCGGGCATCGTGTGGGTCAACTGCTGGTTGGTGCGGGACTTGCGGACACCCTTTGGCGGGGTAAAGCATTCGGGCTTGGGTCGGGAAGGCGGTTTTGAAGCGTTGCGCTTCTTCACGGAAGCGAAAAATGTGTGCATACCCTTTGGGTAATTAAGAATTATGAATTAAAAATTAAGCGTTTGGGATGTCATTTTACGTATCTTTGTCTAAACAATTTATATAATGAATGATACAAACGTCCGTTGATTCGGTAGAAGGTACTTTAATTCATGCTTTGCGGGAGGTGGATGAGAGCCTTCGACAGTGGCGCGAAGCGGGGAGTCTATTGGTTCAAAAGATGGAATCCGTCCCTTTAGCCGGAGATGAAGACCGCTCCTTGCTGAAACGGTATCAGCTCAACCAAACGCATGGCGACCGCCTATTGGAAAACAGAAGGCAACTGGTATCCCAATTACAAACCCTAATCCCGATTCGGAATGCTGATTTGTTTCGGCAGTATGGCGAGGCGGATGGCGTGTATGACAATTATTGATCGGTCAAATCAGTAATTTTTCTATCTTTACCCACCAATCCCCATTCCGCCATGAGACTAAACGCGCTCTTCCTCAGCCTCCTTTTGCTGACGATCCGTAGCCTCTCCGCCCAAACGGTCGCCGACTTCAAGACTAAGGAGCTACTCGTCTTTGACTTCAAGGAAAAGCAATTTCCTGCCATTAACGGTATTTGGTACTCTAATAATAACGGGCAGTTTGTACGGCTGAATATGGTTAAACAAGGGGGAGACATCGGTCCCGGTGCTACCTTCAAAGTAGCTTTTCCTAATGATCCGCGCAAAATATATAATTTAGACCTTAACCTACACTGTTCTGCAACCTGTGTTTGCACCAATCCCGATGGTAGTAAACAGGAATTTATTGCTGTATCGCATAACTCAAAACCGGAAGGTACGATACAATCTTTATTGGTTAGTGAGATGGATGGCACGTACCATGACTTCGATTCCGGTGAGTTTATCGTCATCAAAAAGGTAGCTTCCGGTTATGAATGCCATTACTCTAACGGGAAAACACCCTACGTACCAATGGTTATGTCCGCTGTTGATTCCGAGTTGGGGTTTCTGTTCCATTTTCCCGGCCAACCGCAGGTGAAATATACCTGTAAGTGGCTTAACGGGGATTATATGGCTCGTTTTGAATTGAAAAATCCCAATGGTAAGAAGCAAAAATACATGCGCGTATATGATTCTAAAGATGCTCGTTTGGATAAAACACCGAACAAAAATGAAATCGGCGGTTTCTGCAAACCGATTACCTATCTCTATCCCACCACGCCGACAAACGTTCAGGTAAAGCTGAAAACGACGGAACGCCTCTCCGTTACTTACCCCGAATACGACAGCTTGAGCGGCTGGCAGGTTCAGGCAAACCCCGACGGCACCCTCCGAACGACTGAAGGCGAATATTTCTACCTCTTTTGGGAGACGGAAGCACCGCCCGAAGGTCATCCCCTGCCCGATAGCGGATTTGTGATTGTCGGGAAGGAAAGTGCCTCCTTTTTGAAAGAGAAATTATCGGGCATGGGTTTCACCCCGAAGGAATACAACGAGTTGATCGTGTACTGGCATCCCATTCTGAAGCAAAGTCCCTATGTGCAAGTCCATTTTGCCTATGAATACCTCCAAGGCGGTAGGGATTATTCCAATCCTTCGGGGAAAAGCTACTGTTTGCGGGCAGGGATAGACGTTACCCCCAAGCCCGAGACGCTTTTTCGTTTGATGATGTATTACAGTGCTGTTGCTATTCCCCGACCCATTCCTATCCAAAAATTACCTAAATTGGAGCGAAAAGGCTTTACGCTTGTAGAATGGGGTGGTACGCAGGGGCGTTTTGGTTGGGGCTGTAAACCGTAGCTTGATAATCACTAACCACATTATACCGGAATGGTCTAATTTAAGGTTCTATACTACTTAATCCGACACCACTACCGAAAATTATCCCGCCACGATCATTAACTTTTCCGATTCGATTGGTGTTGTAACGCCTATGAATATCCTGACCGACAGTCTCGACCAAATCAAAGAAGCCTCCACTGCCGAACCCGTCTTGGAGGTCATCCGCCACCGTTGGAGTCCGCGTGGGCTTTCCGGCGAACCCCTCCCGATGAACGTCATCCGTGCGATTGTGGAGGCGGGCAGGTGGGCGCCCTCCGCCTTTAATGAACAGCCTTGGCGGGTGATGGTCGGTATCAAACCTGATACTACGTGGCAGGGTATTGCCGATACACTGGATCCGTTTAATCAGGTGTGGGCTACGGTTGCGCCGGTGCTGATGTTGGTTTCGGGTAAGAAATTCTATTCCCACAACCATACGCCGAACCGCCACTATGCTTATGATACCGGGCAGATGGTCGCCTATATGAGCTTAGAGGCGCGGAGTCATAACGTTTTTTGTCATCAGATGGCGGGTTTTGACCCCGTTAAGGCGGCGGAGACGTTCGGCATTTCCACCGAAGAATACGACCCCTTAGTGGTGGTGGCTTTTGCCTATCGAGGCACGACAGACCACCTCAACGACAACCTCCGGCAACGGGAATCCGCCCCCCGCACCCGTAAGGAAGCCTCCGAGATTGCCTTTCAAAATACGTTCGGGGAAGGGTTGGGGTGGTAGGAGTATTATTGCTTGACTACTCCCGCCAATAACTGAGTTAGTGGGTATTCTTTAACAGCACCGTCTTTGGCTTCAACTGAAGGGAAAGGATTAGCATAGGTACGCAAAGCGGGGTGTACTTCATCCGTTACGAGATTATTCTCTGCATTTTCAACAAAATCAGTATGTTTGGATTCGCTTAATGGATCATCAACTAATTCCGTTGTCGGTGGTGCTGGTTTAGGACGCTTAAACTCAACGCCGATGAAGCGAAAATTAAGGGAATACCAATTACTGTTTCTGACCAAATTAGCCGTCAGGAGTCTAACATACTCCGCGATGGCTAAACCGCCTCGAAATTTTGTTAACACATCGTCTCGTTCCGAATTGTACGACTTTAATTCTACGATAACAACAGTTATTGAACGTTCATCCGTTGGAATAAATATAACTGCTTCAGGAATCTTTCTGATAGAAAGTTTTTCTCCCTCTTTGACATAATTTGGATGGGTCTTGTTACCTGCCTGTAAACATAAGCATCCTACTATACCTTCAAAATCTTTATTGAGAATGATTTGTTGGGTAGTATTAATCTTATCTTTATTCGCGGATTCTTCAATTACGATCTGGTCTTTATTCTCGTATTTATGGTAGCCGAATTTTGCACTTCCTTGCCCGTAAGGACGCAATACGTCTTCTAATTGTCGGATAAAATCACTACTCGTCATCTTCGGTTTGCTCCTGTTTTTGAAGTTCAGCAAACAATCGGCGGGTAATCCTATTCAAGTCCCCCAGAATGGTATTCAATGCCTGCATACCGATACCCGTTTCCGAAACATCCAAGTTCTTAATCCTGTTTTCATCAAAGAGGTAGGCACGCACTCTATTGGGGGCTAACTCCATTTCGGGTAAGTATCCGCATTGATTCATGATGCTTGTTTTCTCCACTCCTGCCGCCAACTGTGCCAGCATCATTAAGTTGTTTAGTTCCTGTATAAAGGTCAAACTATGCGTACTAACGACGACCTTCACGCCCGCATTCGCCAACATAGCAATCACCCGCGCCAAGTGGTACTGATTATCGGGGTGGAGGTTGATTTCCGGTTCGTCAATGATTAAGACTGTACCGGGTGCGAGGTCTTCTTTGATGAGGGAGGCGATAGATGCCAGCGATTTAACCATAGATGAAGTTCCTTGTATCGGTAATTCCATCGCTTGTCCCGACGAATCTTTCATCCGGTATTGGTATTCACCTTTATCATTTTGATAGACTGAACCCTGCAACATCCGTTTTTCCAAATAGTCAACGATATGCGGAAATCCCGACTCCTTGATCCGATCATGGCGTAAGTAATCTATATACCTAAGCGGAACATAAGGCAACGGTGAATAAGGATGAGGCATGGTATCATTCTGAAACGATTTATAAAACTCATTGAATACCAACCGCTCCGCTATTTGGTAATGGGTTTCCGGTAATAAAATCACGGTCAAGATACCCGAAAGTGCCATATCCACATTCAACGCAATAGTAGCAGGTGTATAGGTTGGATCATTTTGAATAGCTGATAAAAATTCGTTTCTAAATTGAATATGGAGCATAAGGGGATTATCGGCATCTTGACGGAAGCCAAACATTCGATGAATTGAAAACAGGTTTTGAACGTAATTTCGATTCAGGTTTAATAAAATTTGTTCTCGGCTGTAATCCATCGCCAATTCGATTTTGACATTTTTCAGAAAATCGGATCTTTCAACAAGATTTTTTTGAAGCCCCATTAAACTTGCGAAATCAACAGAACTTGAAAATAAACTGGCAAAATAACGATCTAAGGTTTCTTGATTATTTTGGAAAAATTCTTCTAAATCTATAGTAACAATACTATACTTATATAATCTTTCAAGATAAGGCTTTAATGCGGGATCAATGACAAACCCACCGTGCCTCGTATAAGCCATGTAGATCAGGTTACTCAAATACGTCTTCCCTGTCTGATTTTTGCCGATAAAGACAGTCAGATTGCGGTCTAAGTTAACCTCCCCGCTGTGAATGTAACCTAAATTTTCGACGCGGATTTTCATTCGGGCGCAAAATTACGTATTTTATACAAAGGTAGCTTCTTTTACATTTTTCCACTGATCTATTTTATGGGCAAATCAGCTAAAGTGGACAACTTAGCCGTAACGAAGAAAGTAACGTATAGTCTTTTTGCCCTTCATGTGTGCGAATCCCCTTAAAAAAATTACCCCCTACCGTAGGGAATGTGAAAAGAATGCCTAATTTTGTGTCCCCGAAATTGGGCTTAGCTAAGGCAGTGCCTTACCATCAAGTTTCACTTTAATTCACTTAGTAACGATATGCCGTGCGGTAAAAAACGGAAACGTCATAAGATGTCCACTCACAAACGTAAGAAACGTCTTCGTAAAAATCGTCATAAGAAGAAGAACAGATAGGACGGTGGGGAATTTCCCCGCTCTCCTCTTTTTTCGACGTTCACTTAATTCGGAGAATCAGGTAGCTTGGCGAATGAACTGATAGTCAGCCATACGGACGAGGAATTGCAGATCGCCATCTTGGAAGACCGTAAGCTGGTTGAATTTCACCGCGAAAAGAGAAACAACCTCTTTTCCGTAGGCGATATTTTTTTGGGTAAAGTGAAGCAAATTAAACCCGCGCTCAATGCCGGATTTGTGGACATCGGTTACCCCCGTGATGCCTTCCTGCACTATACCGATTTGGGACCCCAATTTAATACCCAAAGTCGCTATCTGAAGTCTATACTGGCTTCGCGGTCGAATATTACTCCCCTCAGCAAAATTCAACAGCAGGGGGAAATAGACCGATTCGGTAAGGTTTCCGACCTCCTGAAACTGGGGCAAATTGTCTTGGTGCAGATCACCAAAGAAGCCATCTCCACCAAAGGTCCTCGGCTTCAAAGCCAAATCTCCATCGCCGGTGAATACCTCATCTTGATGCCTTTTGGGAATGACGTATCCGTCTCCCGCAAGTTCAAAAGTCAAGATGAACGCTATCGCATCAAGCAAATGGTGGAGAGCATCCGCCCGAATAACGTCGGCTTGATCGTGCGGACAGCGGCGGAAAATGAAGACCTCCACCGCATCCAAGAAGATTTACACCAACTGCTCGAAAAGTGGGATCGCATGGTGATGGAAATTGCCGAAGC
>Ga0209573_1002651_pt1 | contig 22021 bp, 19 predicted proteins | sample TNRBio252014_DNA_FD_185870 | JGI IMG/M metagenome (GOLD analysis project Ga0209573, IMG submission 185870) | Wastewater treatment Type I Accumulibacter community from EBPR Bioreactor in Madison, WI, USA - TNR Reactor_6/25/2014_ DNA (SPAdes)... | ecosystem: Engineered > Bioreactor > EBPR >...
CCCCAACCCGGTCTGGGCGCGAGATTTGATGGAGGTCACGCACGGCCCCGACGCGCCCGATTTCGGCGCCGCCTCGGACGGTGACGGCGACCGCAACATGATCGTTGGCCGCAACTGCTATGTCACGCCCTCGGATTCGTTGGCCATTCTGGCGGCCAATGCGCATCTGGCGCCGGGCTATGCCGCGGGGTTGCAGGGGGTCGCGCGCTCGATGCCGACCTCGGGCGCCGTGGACCGGGTGGCGGCGGCGCGCGGCCTGCCCTGCTATGCCACGCCGACCGGCTGGAAGTTCTTTGGCACGCTGCTCGATGCGGGCCTCGCCACGCTCTGCGGCGAGGAATCGGCGGGCACCGGCAGCGACCATGTGCGGGAAAAGGACGGGCTTTGGGCGGTGTTGCTCTGGCTGAACATCCTCGCTGCGCGGCGGCAATCGGTGGCCGAGGTGATGGCGGCGCATTGGGCGGACTTCGGTCGCACCTATTATTCCCGCCACGATTACGAGGCCGTGGACAGCGCCGTTGCCAATACCCTGATGAGCGATCTGCGCGCTGCGCTGGCCACGATGCCCGCGCGGGTGGCAGGCGGGCTGACCGTCGACTCCGCCGAGGATTTCGCCTATACCGACCCTGTGGATGGCTCGATCGCCACGGCGCAGGGGGTGCAGATCCACTTTGCCGGCGGGGCGCGGGCTGTGCTGCGGCTCAGTGGAACTGGCACCGAGGGCGCGACACTGCGGGTCTATCTGGAACGCTTTGACCCTGTCGATTTCGGCCAGGATCCGCAGAAAGCCTTGGCGCCCGTGATCGCAGCGGTGGATGAATTGTCTGGCATTTCGGTGCGCACCGGGCGCACGGGGCCGGATGTGATCACCTGAGGGCCTGTGGGAAAACGCGGCAAGGCAGACTCACCTTTGCCGCGTTTTCACGTCAATAACAATAGCTTGTCATGCCCCTTAAATTGCCAGACATTAAAATGTCTGGCAATTATTCAAGCTGGAACCCGCACCACCACCCCGTCCAGATCGGCCCGCATTTCGATCTGACAGGACAGGCGCGAGGCGTCGGTCCGGGGAGCGTCGACGGTGTCGAGCATCGCGTCTTCGAAGTCCGACGGCCCACCGACCAGCCCGCGCCAGGCCTCATCGACCTGCACATGACAGGTCGCGCAGCTCATGGTGCCACCGCATTCGCCGATGATTCCCGGCACACCGGCGGCTTGCGCCACCTCCATCAGGTTCCGCCCGGCGGGCACCTCCAGCGTCATTTCGCGGCCATCGGCCAGAAGCCAGGTTGCTTTCATCTCGGACCTCACACGAACCAGATCAGGAAATCGCGCGCCTCTTCGGGGGTCTTGCCCTCGCATTTGGTCACTTCGACGCGCTTCATGTGGCTGTGGTGGGCGCAATACTCGGCGCCCATCGCCGCAACCAGCGTGGTGTCGGCCGCCAGATCGTCGAGGGCCTCGGCCAGCGAGGCCCCAACGCCATGCGGTGCGGTCTGGCCGGTAAAGCAATCGCCGGTTTCAATCGGCGGCAGCGCATAGCCACCCTCATAGCCCAGCCGCGCGGCCTGCAGCACGGCGGCGACCGCAGCATAGGGGTTGGCGCTGGCATCGGCCATCCGGTGTTCCAACCGCGCCTTCTTGCCGCCCTCGCCCGAGACGCGCGACGTGACGCCGCGGTGATCCTCGCCCCAGTTGCACCAAAAGCCCGACATCGTCGCCGGTTGCAGCCGCGCATAGGAGTTGACCGAGGGCGAGACCAGCGCCGCCAGCCCCTTGTGATGCTGCATCCAGCCGGCGATGCAGCCGCGACCCAGCGCATTCATCCCGGCCACACCACCCTGCGGCCCGTTCGACAGCGCATTCGCGCCGGTCGCATCGGCAAAGGACAGGTTGATGTGCATGCCCGAGCCACCCCGGTCAAAGAACGGCTTGGGCAGGAAGGTCAGCAGCACGCCTTTCTTCCACGCCACTTCACGCGCGAGTTGGCGGAACATCACCATCTCGTCGACCGCCTTGAGCGCCTCGTCAAACGTCAGGGTGAATTCATACTGCGGCGTGTCGTATTCGGTGGTCACGAGGTCGAGCTTGAACCCCGCCGCCTCGGCCGCCTCCCAAACCGCATCGGTGAACCCCAGCGGGTCGTTGAACGGACCGCCGCCATACACATGGCCACCGGGCACGTCATAGGGTTTCAGGCTGCCATCCTCGGCGCGGGTAAAGGCGAAACACTCCAGTTCGATGCCGACCTTGGGCACCAGCCCGTGTTTGGCCCAATCGGCGATCGCCTGTTTCAGCGCGGCGCGGCCCGCGATCGGGATCAGGGCGCCGTCGCGGTCATAAAGGTCGCCGGTGACCATATGCACGCCGGGCTCCCAGCCGGGGCGGATGTCGGCGGCGTCCCAGCGCAGGTCCATGTCGGGCAGACCGCTGAGGCAGTTGGTGCCGGGCGCGTCGATGATCAGATCCTTGTCGTAATGCACCGAAAAGCAGGGCTGGGCAAAGCGGGTCGCGCCCGAGCCGATTTTCTCCTGCGGTAGATACTTGCCACGCAGAATCGACAGATGGTCGCACCAGACGGGTCGCAGACGGTCGCGCATGTAAATGATCTCCCTGGGTTTTTCTGGTTCAGGCGCGGGTGGTGGTGACCGGCAGGGACTTGATCCCGCCGACAAAATTCGAGCGCAGGAAGGCGTGCGGCCCCGCCGGTTCGATGGATTTCAGCCGCTTGCTGAGTTCCTGAAACAGCACGCGCACCTCCAGCCGGGCCAGATGCATGCCCAGACACAGATGCGGGCCCCCCTGGCCAAAGCTGAGGTGCCGGTTCGGCGTGCGGGCCAGATCGACGCGCATCGGCTCGTCAAAGGCGGTCTCGTCGCGGTTGCCCGACAAGAACCAGTACAGCACCTTGTCGCCCTCGCGGATGGTCTTGCCGTGCATCTCGTGGTCGCGCGTCGCCGTGCGCCGGAAATAGATCGCCGGGGTGGCCCAGCGGATGATCTCGTCGGGCGCGGTCTCCCAGACCTGCCCGGATTGCATCTGCGCCAGCAGTTCGGGCTGGTGCAGCATGGCGTGAATGCCCGCGGCGATGGAATAGCGCGTGGTGTCGTTGCCAGCCGCGACCAGCAGACAGAAAAAATTGCGAAACTCGGTTTCCGAGATCACCGAGCCATCCGGCCCCGGCTGCAGGATCAGGTGCAGGACGCCGTTGGTATCGCCCTTGGCCGCCTTGTCCAGCATCAGTGTCTTTGCATAATCATAGAGCTCCGCCCCGGCGGGCGAGTTGAAGGGCATCAGCCGGTATTGATCGGTCGTCATGCGGTCGAGGACATGATCGGTGAAATCCGGGTCGGTGTTGGCGATCAGCGCATCGCCCTTTTCCACCAACCAGGGCAGATCCTCGTCCGGGGTGCCAATGATGCGGCCCAGCATGCGCATCGGCAATTGCCGGGCGATCAGCCGGGTGGCGTCAAAGGTGCCCTGATCCAGCGCCTCGTCGAGGATGTCGTGGCAAAGCTCGCGGATCAGGTCTTCGAACCCCGCAACCACGGGTTTGGAAAACGCCTTGGCCACCTTCATCCGGGTCTGCGAATGCAGCGGCGGGTCGGTTTCCTGAAATGTCCGGCGGGCGAGATATTCCTCATAGGTCTGATCCTCCATCCGGATGCCATAAGCCGAGGACATCAGGTCGGGCTGGCGGTTCAGCTCCAGAATGTCGGCATGGCGGGTGATCGACCAGAACCCCTTGCCACCGGACCAGTCGCTCCAGTGCAGCGGATCCTCGGCGCGCAGCCGGGCAAAGGTGTTGTGCGGCGCGCCCTGCATGAAGGTATCGTGCGAGGCAAGGTCGGCGTATCCGTCGTCGGTCGGGGTCCAGATGGTCATGCGCTGCTCTCTTGCGTGGGCTTGGCTATATGTATAAAGATGCATTTGCAACGTATGCAAATGGATTTTTCATGCATATCGCCTTTCTTGACGCCAACACCGATCGCAGCAGCTTTGCCGCCCGTCACCCGACCGAAGTGCAAAAGTTCCGCACCCTGCTGGCCCCGGTCGCACCCGACTGGAGTTTCAGCGATTTCACCGTGAATGACGGGGTTTTCCCTGACGACATCACCGGCTTTGACGGCGTGATGATCTCAGGCAGCCCGGCCTCGGTCAATGACCCCGACGCCTGGGTCGCGCGGCTCAAGGAGACGATTCGCGCCGCCGTCGCTGCCGAGGTGCCGGTGTTCGGCGCCTGTTTCGGCCACCAGGCGGTGGCCAGCGCGTTGGGCGGCACCGTGGCCAAGAACCCTCGGGGCTGGGTGCTGGGCCGCGTCGAGACCGGCAACCACGCGCCCGCACCCTGGATGCAGGGCGCCGCCCCGGCGATGGCCCTGCACGCCGCGCATACCGAGCAGGTCACCGCCCTGCCCGCGGGCGCCCGGGTGCTGGCCGGCAATGCCTCGGTGCCGAACGGCCATATCGCGCTGGGTCGGCGGGTGTTCACCACGCAATACCACCCGGAACTGGATCAGCCCTTCATGGTCGATCTGATTTCGGTGATGGACGGCCTGATGACGCCCGAGGCGCTGGCCGAGGCGCGCGCCGGGCTGACCCACGGCGTCGATGACGCGCAGATGGCGCGCTGGATCGCCGCGTTCTTCAATCAGGCGCGCTAACCCAGCGCCGCCAGCAGGTCCATCGCCGTCACCTGATCGAACTGCACATGGCGGCGCATCGCCTCTTCGGCGGCGTCGCTGTCGCGCGCCTCGATCAGCCCGGCGATGATGCGGTGATCGCGCGCCGAGGCGCCGATCGACCCGGCATAGCGATAGCGCGCGCGGTAATAGGCCATCAGCTTGCGTGCATTGGTCTTGATCATGTCGAGCAGGAACGGATTGCCCGCCGCCTCGGCCACACTGGCATGAAACCGCAGGTTCAACTGGTAATAGGCGGCAGGCTCACGTTCGCCCAACGTCGCGAAATGCTCTTCGCAGGCGCAAACCGCGGCGTCGAGCGCCTTGGCCCCGGCCGCCGACAACCGCCGCGCCGCCAGCCCCGCCGCCTGCCCCTCCAGCTTGGCATGCACCTCGAGAATCGCGAGGAATTCGGCCAGCGTCGGCTTGAACACCAGCGCGCCCTTGCGCGGCAGGCGACGCACCAGGCCGGTCGCCTCGATCTGCATCAGCGCCTCGCGGACCGGCGTGCGCGAGACGCCAAACTGTGCCACCAGCGCGGATTCGTCGATCTCGTCGCCCGGATTGAGCCGCCCGGCGTCGATCCAGTCCAGCAAGGTCGCAACAATGGCGTCGGTCTGCGATGGCAAGGGGCACTCCACTTTGCGCTATTCATACACAACGATGCGCCCTTTATGCAATTGCCCGTTCCACCACCCCCCTTGCCCCCCGCCGCCACCCGCGCTATTCCTCGCGCGACGGAGAGGTGGCCGAGCGGTCGAAGGCGCACGCCTGGAAAGTGTGTAGGCGGGAAACCGTCTCGCGGGTTCGAATCCCGCTCTCTCCGCCAAGTTAGCCCATCAAGGTATTGATTTCATTGCGAAACCCCGGGCTTCCGCCCCCAGAATATCCCCCACTTCGACAAGGCTTGCCCCGGACTGTGTCGGAATCAAGGTGTGGCTGCGCACACCTGAAAATGGTAACAGCAAATCTTCGGGTTTATGGCACGGCCAATTCCCGCGCCGGTCAGGGTTCGGACGTGGCCAGGAAATAGCCCCCCCCCTGACCTGTCATGGACGGGAAAAATGGCCCACGCGGACGCGCACCTGTCGCGGTTGCGCATTCGCTCAAGGGCCTGCCCCTGCCGGCAGTCAGCACCGTCAGATCACATACCGCCCGGCGGCGTTGAGGTGGGCTGCGCCCAGCGCGGTCAGGCTTTCCAGCAGGGGTTGCACGCTGCCGGCGCGGGCGCGGTGGAATTGGCGGGCCACCTGTTCGGGGCTGGCTTCGCCCAGATCGGACAGGACGGCGTGAACGGCGGCGATCTGTTCGGGCAGGGTTTTGGGCCAGGGGGTCTTTGCGCCGCTTTCTTTGGGGCCAAGGTCCATGTCGGCCTGTTCGCCCTTGATCTGCGCGGCGCGGCCTTGGGGGTTTTGATAATCAGGGCGCAGCCATCGGATCAGGCCGCGCGCTTCCTCGGTTGCGCGTTCGCGGTTCAGGTCCACCAGGCGATGCAGGATTTCATCATCCGACAGGGTGGCAGGCCAGCCATAGGCTTCGGCCACGGCGGCGTCGATCTGGTCGTGCAGGTCGCGCAGGATGCCCACCAGCCCCTGGTCATAGAGTTCCTTGTCCTTGGCTTCGATCCGTTCCCCGGCGCGCAGTTTTTCCAGCACGTTATACATGCCCGTCAGGGTCAGTTTGGGGTGCGCGGCCTGTTGCGCCTTGCGGTGGGCGTCGAGTTGTTCGCCCAGCGAGCGCAGGCGGGCTTTCTGCGCCTCGGTGGGGTCCGGGAAGGGGAAGGGGTTGAAGCATTGGGCATGGTTATAGTTGGAGTCGTTTCCGACACCGAGCCAAGCGCCTGAAGTGGTTGCCCAAATGACATGCCAGCGCGACGAAAGCACTGACAGATGCCAACCATCCTCTAACCCAATCGCAATCAGTTTCGCATCCGGTAGAATGTCGCTTTCCAGAAATCCAAATACCCGATGTTTCGCAGTTCGGCACGTCGCGATGTAGCGATCAAGAGTGGACAACGTCGCCCTGAGTTTGCTTCTTGGTTCAGCAAAGACCCACCAACTGTCTCGATACGACTCTCGCTTCTTCTCCATGCGCTCGGGCCGAACGGTATCCATCAATTGTTGGAAATACGTTGGGGCGGTTGCACGCGCCTCAGCTTCGGAGAGTCCGAAGAAGTCTATGATGAAAGCAGGTTCTTGCCCTTCGATGAATTGCCGCCCGTTCAAATAGCGTCTGAGCACAGACCGCGTCTTTGGGTCTGAGTGGACCAGTGCCGATGCCCTAGAGACGCGAAAGCCTTCACCCAAAGGCGTGACACCTTGATAGGCCAGCGCCTCATTGGCCTGTAAGGCCTGTGAGGCAGCCAAATCAGCCCCGACTCGCAAGTCTGCGAAAATCCTGCCCTTTTCGATATCAAAGCGCACCGGGCGGCCCTCGGCCTCATACTCGCCCTTGCGCTCCTCGGTCACGGTGCCCAGCCGCCCGGGGGCCTTGCCCGCCTCGGCCACCGTCATGGCGATGCGCACGGCGGCCCCTTCGCCGGCATCCACCCAGGGGTGGTCCGGAATCGCAAAGGTCAGCGACAGGGGCGTTTTCGGGTCGCTCAGATGCGGTTCCAGCACCCGGCGGTTGAAGGTCTGGCGCAGGGAATTGGTGGTAATCAGGCCAAAGCGCCGGGTGCCCTTGGCCTTGGTCTTTTCCGTTGCCGGTTTCCAGCCGCGCGCCGCCAGCGCCGCCTTTTCCCACCAGAACATGACAAAATCCGCGCTTTGCGGCATTTTTGGGTAAGCAGCCCAGAGCGCCTCGGCATAGCCATCGCCTAGCGCCTCGCGCATCCGCTTATTGCCGATGAACGGCGGGTTGCCCACGATGAAATCAGCCTGCGGCCATGTCGCCGGGCGGGGCTTGAGGTAGTCCAGCACGGGCATGCGCGCGCCCGGGTCTGGCACCTGCTCGCCCGTGACAGGGTGCATGAGGGTGGTCACCCCATCCCAGCGGGTGACGGGTGCGCCCCCCTCGCCCCTGCGCGGGCGCGTGCCTTCGAAGGTCAGCACGGCATCGCGGTTTTCGATGTTCTTGAAATCGCGCAGCACGGGTTCGGCGGGGCTGGCCTGTCCATGCGTGCGGAAATGCCATTGCAGATAGCCGATCCACAGCACCAGTTCCGCCACCGCCGCCGCCCAGGGGTTGAGTTCGATGCCCAGAAACTGGTGCGGGTCCACGGTGTGGCCGGCCAGCGACAGGGCGGATTGCTCCTCGCCCAGATCGGCCAGAAGGGCGGTCACCTCGCCTTCCAGGCGCTTCATCAGTTCAAGGGCGACATACAGGAAGTTGCCCGAGCCACAGGCGGGGTCGAGCACGCGGATTTCGCAAAGCTGGGCGTGAAAGGCGCGGATGGTGGCGCGCGCCTGTTCCATCTGGCCCGCGTTCGCCAGGGTCAGCGCCGCCGCCTGCACGTTGCGCCAGTCGGCGCGCAGCGGGTCCATGATGGTGGGCACCACCAGCCGTTCGACATAGGCGCGCGGGGTGTAATGCGCGCCCAGCTTGTGGCGCTGGCGCTTGTCCAGCGCGCGTTCCAGCAGGGTGCCGAAAATGGCGGGTTCGACTTCGCGCCAATCGCGTTCCGCCGCGTCGATCAGCAGGCCCAGTTGCAGCGCATCAAGGGGCAAGGCGGTTGCATCCTTGAACAATCCGCCGTTGAAGCGCTTGAGGTCTGCCATTAGCACAGGCGAAAAGCCGCCCGTGTTCATCGTTTCCCAGAGTGCCTTCAAGGCGGGTGCAGCATGGTGCGGCTGCCCGCGCAGGCGGCGCAGCAATTCCTTGAAGCTGTTTTCAGGGATAAGCCGCACATCCTCGGCAAACATCGTGAAAAGGCAGCGCATCAGGAAATTCGCCACAGCTTCGGGGGCGTGGCCCTGCCCTTCGAAGGATCTTCCCAAGGCGGCCAGCCTGTCGGCCACTTCGCGGGTTACGCGGGCTGCCACCTTGGCCGGGTCGAGCGCGTGCGGGTCAGTCCAGATCAGGCGCAGCCGTTCACGAGTTGCGGCATTGCGCAGGTCATCCATCGTGATGCGGTAGCGGCTGCCATCAGGGAATTGCGTGTAGCCCTGCCCCTGCCCCGAGAAATCGGCATAGACTTCGATCACATGGCCCACATCCACAATCAACAGGAAGGGGGGCCAACCATCGGCGCGCGACACAGCGCGGGCGTAACCATCGGCCTGATTGCGGGCGCGCAGCATGGTGTCATCCCAAGCCCGCGTGCCGCGCGTGCCATGGCCCTTGCGGGCGGGTTTGGGCAGATCGGCCAACAGGTCGGACTGTTTGTCATCTTCACGCAAGGTGCCCGCTACGCCCTGTTTGGCCTCCATCACGAAATGCCCGACGCGGTAGAGGTCGATAAAGCCGCGTGTCTGGCTGCCCGTGTGAATGAAGGTCACGGGACGTTCGAAACGGTAGCCATCGGCCCCGTGGTCATCCGATGCCGGGGCGGGTTTGGGCACCTCAAGCAACTCGCAAAGCTCATTGGCAAAGGTATGGAAATTGGCCCGTTCGCTGCCACCTGAGGCGGCCCAGCGTGTGATGAAATCATCCACAGTCACGAAACACGCCACCCCTGTTTGCAATGCCCGGGGTCTGTCGCCCGGCTGGGGGCCAGTAAAGCCGGGAATCGTCGGACTGAAAAGGGCAGGATCAATGTATATCGCCGCCGTCAGGATGTTCCCATTGCCGGGTTGCCCCGTTCCAGTGCCGCCCGTTCGGCCCGTGGCGTTCCCACTCGGTCAGGTCGCGCCATGCCGTTAGCGTAACAATGCGCCCCGTCCAGGTGCGCGGGTCCAGCCCCAATCCGCAGGCGGTTCCGTAGGGGAAGCCATCAGGGTCAGGGTCCAGCGCGGCGGCCCGAGCCGGGGGCGCGGGTTGGGGTTTCTGGCGCGGGGGCGTTGCGACACTTGCGACACTTGCGACACGGCAAGCCGGTTTCTGGATTCCCGGTTGTTGCGACACTTGCGACATCTGCGACACGGGGTGCGCAGCCGGGGCCTTTGGGGCAGTTGTCGCAGAAGTCGCAGGGGTTTTCCCCACGATTTCGGCCAGCTTGGCGCGTGCATCAAACCACATCGCCCGTCCCTTTCACGATTGCCCAGGCTTCGGCCCGAGCGGCCCCGCGCACCACGGTTCCCGCTTCCAGCGCCACAAGCCATCCATGCTTTTCGAGAATGCCCAGCGCCGACCGCGCCTTCGGGCTTTCGCGCAGCGGATTTGGCCCGAGCCGCACCACATCGCGCACCAGCACGTCCGCTTCCGGCCATCCTTCCAGCAGCCAGCGCCGCAAGGCTTCGGCCCGGTCGATTTCAGCCGATACGGTCGCAGCGCTTGCCAGCCGTGAAGCTTCGGCCAGGTAGAATTGCGCCAGGTCGATTGCATCCGCCATGTCGCGGGCTTCCACCGCCGGGGCATGAAGGTCACGCCAGAGGGTCAGCACGCCAGCGATGCGCGCGGCCTGTTCCGCCGCCTTGGAAGCCGTGCCCGTGATGTGCGCCAGGTCAGCACCGGGGGCTTGCGCCGCTTCGATAGCGTCGGCAAAGGCCACCAGCAGGGCGCGGGCTTCCGGCGTCAGGGGCAGGATGCGCGGTTGCAGTTCACGGGTTTCCGCGTCCATAGGCAGGGGCGTGTCGAGAATGTCGCGCAGCCGCCCCGCGAAGCTGGACAGCGCCATGTCATCGCGCCGGGCGTTGCGCGCAAAGCGGGTGCCGATTGCGCTGGGCGGTTCGCACATCAGGAAGCGCGGCAAAAAGCCCGTGTCAGCCGCCAGCGGGTCGGCCATGAAGGCCCGCGCCACGGTCGGCTGCACCATCAGGTGCACCGCCAGCCGCCGCCCGTAAAGCGTAGCGTGCCCATCGCCCGCGCGGGTGCGCCGGATGGGGTTGCCTTGCCAGAGGTCATTCAACGCGGCCAGCGTCTTTTGCCGGTTGTCACTGTTCATCGCGTGCCCGCCCAGGAATTGCCCGCCTTCATCCGAAAAGATGCCAAGCGACGGCTGCCCCTGCGCGAAAAGCCGGGTCAGCCCTTCGAAGGTCGGTTCGGTCACGGTCCGGTCAGCCGATGGGGGTGCCGCCGGTTCCGGCCCCAGCGCTTCCAGGTCGGCTTGTGCCGCCGTGCGCTTTTCGCCCCTCCCCTTGCGGGCTTCCCCAAGAATCCGGTCCCGTTCGCCCTTCCAGAGCGCATGTGCATTCTGCCAGGCTTGGAAGGCGTCGCGCTGGGCGCGGGCTTGTTCGCGTTCATGGTCGCGCAGCCCGGCCATCAAGGGGGCGTCGCAGGCGGATTTCCGTTCGCCCGAGCGCGCCACCGTCAGGGCGTAAAGCGACATCCTGCACCAGCGCTTGCGATTCCGGGCGCGGGGTTTCGCGTTCCTAAAGCAGGGGCGAAACAGAAATGATCGGACGCGCCCGCCACGGGGCATGTCTGAATCCTTTGATTGATGCGCAGAGCCGCGCGGTCGGGTGCGCCTCGTTGTTGCATCCAGGGTTCGATGTTGCCTGCGCGCCGCATGATGGGCGTGAAGGTCGGCTAGAAGCCGCCCCAGCTTGCCCGCGTCACGGCCTATCGCGTATTGCTCCACAAACTCGGTTTGTGCTGCGGTCAGGCCAAAGCGGGCGCGACGCCTTGCGATACGAAGGCCCATCATTGCGCCGCCCCCCAGAACCGGGCGGCCACCAGCCCGAGCGCGGCCAGCATCGCCGGGTCGAGCGTCGCCAAGACAGAAAGCCGATGCCAGGTCATGCGGCCCGGTTCCTGTTGGTACTGGTTCCGAGCCAACTCTTGCCCGCCGTCCATTTCAGGCGCACTTCACTTCGCGGGCGGCCATCCAGGCTTCAATGTCGCTTTCGCGCCAGCCCACCAGCCGCGCGCCCAGCGCCACGGGTTGCGGGAATTCGCCCCGCTTCATCCAGTCGTAAATGGTCGAGCGGGAAAGCCCCGTGCGGGCTTCCACGTCAGGGCGTCGCAGGATGCGTTCGGCCATGTCGGTTCCTTTCCGGTCCATGTCGCCGCGACTGGATTGTCGCGGTTCATGCTGGAAGGATGGGGGCAGGCGTTTGGCCACGCTTAGCCCGATTGGCCAACTTTCTCGGTCAGGTCGCGCCGGATGGTGCGCGTTGACACCTTGATTGCGAAGCGTTCAAGGAGCCTCTTTCTCAAGTGATTTTCGAGCGCGCCGCTAGTCAGTCGGGTTTCGGACAACAAGATTGCTATTGCATCTTGCCGTGCCTTCACCGTTTCGCGTTGCTTGGCGTGCGCAGTTTCGCGATGATCGGCCAGAACTTTGCGTTGCTTCCGTCCAGTTCGCGCCGCGCTGCGGTTCAACTTACTGAGTTCGATCTCTCTAGCCGCTGCGCCCGCAAAAAACATTGCATCGGCAATGATGTTGACGGATGCACCTTCTGTGAAATGGAAACATGCTTGGAACCATCGCAGGTAACATTGCACGCACAACCAATCGTGAGTTCCCTCTTTCAGCGATGGTAGAACCCTCGCCAAAGATTCCCGAATTTGGGCCAATAGCAAGTCATCGATAGCCGTGAATTGGAGCGGAAAGCCGTTGAACAAAAATGGCATTCCGAGGTCTACAGCACGCGAGACAGCATCCTCAAAAGTTCCTAGCGCCTGATCGTTGTAGAATGTTTGCCTTACAGCAGGATCATCTGCCAGACTTGGATCGCTGATGTTAAATCGGGCAGCGGAAGGAGCAAATTCATCTTGGAAATGCACTTCCACTTCTGGCAACAGTTTTGGCTTAGGACCGAGTGCGGCTTCCGCAATTGATGATAGGCTGCGGGGTGGAGCAGGCCGTTTCATCCCGCCGCTCCCAGTTTCACCACGTTGTCAGCCACCCCGGCTTCACCGCGCAGGTAAGCAGCCCAGGCGGCCATCATGTCGCGCCGCCGTTCCAGCATGTCGCTTCGCTGATAGGCCCGCTCCACTTCGGTTCCGATATGATGGGCCAGCGCCAGTTCGGCCATGTCGCGCGGAAAGCCCCGTTCCGCCGCCCATTGCCGGAAGGTCGAGCGCAGCCCGTGCGGCACGGCGGGGCGCTTGTTCACGGGGTCCAGATATCCGGGGCGGTCTGCCTTCACTTCGGCTTCCTGCATCCGCCGCATGACGGCGGAAAGGGTCATGTCCGACAGCATCCCACCGCGCTGCGCAGCGAACACATAGGGGCTTTCTGTCCGGGGCAGGCTTTTCAGGATTGCCACCGCTTCGGGGGTCAGCGGCACGCGATGCGCCCGGCCCATCTTCATCCGTGACGCTGGAATGTTCCATGTCGCAGAAGTCGCAAGTGTCGCAGCGGGGGTTGCGTCGGTTTTGTCGATTTTGTCCGGGGTGCCGAAGTCGATTTCATCCCATGTCGTGCCCCGCACTTCGCCCGAGCGCGCTGCAGTCAGGGCCAGGAATTCCACCGCCCGCGCGGCCATCCCGTCGCGCCGGGAAAGGTCAGCCCACCAGCGCGTCACGTCGCCCAGCGCCAGCGCCGGTTGATTGTCGGCCTTCGCCACCTTGCCGGGCTTTGGCAGGATTTCCGACAGGTTGCCTTTCCATGCGGCGGGATTGTCGCCCGTCCGATGCCCGGCCACCGTTGCCCACGACAGCACGGCTTCGATACGCCCGCGAAGGCGGGAAGCGGTCTCTGTCTTGCCCTGCCAAATGGGTTCCAGCACTTTCAGCACGTCTTGAAGTGTGATTTCCGCCACCAGCTTCGGCCCCAGCACTGGGCGGGCATAGGTGTCCAAGGTCGAGCGCCATTGCGCCTTGTGTTTCTCGTTCCTGAATTCATCCAGCTTCGCGGCCAGATACCGTTCCACCGCCGCTTCAAAGGTCAGGCCCGCGCGGGCGTCGCGCCTTTCCTGCGCGGGGTCGCGCCCCATCATCGCCGCGCCCCGATTGTCGAGCGCCAGCTTGCGGGCGGTTGCCAGCGGGATTGCCGGGGGGCTGCCCAGCCCGAGTTCACAGCGCTTGCCCCGAATGGTGATGCGCTGCACCCATTGCTTCGCGCCGTTCGGTTGCACGCGAAGGATAAGCCCATGCCCATCGTGATACTTGCCCGATTCGGTCACGGTCTCCACAAAGCGGGCGTTGAGCGCCTTTTGCGGCTTCCGAATGCCCTTCGTCGTCATGCCTGTTCCCCCCAGCATATCCCCCGGCGAGGTATCCCCCGCCATGTCCCCCACATGACTGCGGATTACCCCGGAATATGCCGGAATCTGGCGGACAGTGGAAGTATTAAAATCATGTAATTCAAACGGCTTAGGAAATAGTGGGAAGCTCTCGGAAGCGCGTTATACGGACGCTCTCTCCGCCACTTGCCATTGAAACCATCAGATAAATTCCAGGTTTCAGCGGCACGCCCTACAAAGAACCTCACATAGCAACAACGCTTGGCCCTTGATGATTTGGCGAACTAGGCGCCTGTCGGGTGCCAACTCATTGTGGCTGAATACTGGGGCCAGGGCGCGCGCCAACCGCGCCGGCCGCGATGGAGTTGCTCCACTTCGGTGCAGAATCGGTTTCTTCGCCCATGCGCCCCGATCAAATCCCGGCCTGCACCTCGCCAAGGCCTCCGGTTGCCGCGCTACCCGATGCCGCTGCAATGGCCCTGCGGTGACCGGCTGGCACGTCTGCCGGATGCACGGCGCAAGTGGCGGCGCCCCCTCTGGCCCGGCCAATGGTCGCTGGCATGATGGCGACAGATCAAGGTCAGCCAGATCTCTGCGCCGCGAGATTGCCGATCTGGTGGCCGAGGCGCGCATGGCCGCGTAACGCTGAACGTCGAGCCAGGCGCTTTTTCAAGTGGGGTTCTTTGTTGGGTGACCCTTGAAATCCTGACACTTATCAATGATTTCAATAGCCAATGGCGGAGAGACAGGGATTCGAACCCTGGGTGGGCTCTCACCCACAACGGTTTTCGAGACCGCCCCGTTCGACCGCTCCGGCACCTCTCCGCGCTTGGATGGTCAACGTGGAGGGGGATTTAGCGGGGATTCGTCGAGGGTGCAAGGGGGGTTGTGGGGGCAGCCTGTCACTTGGGTGATGGCCACATCGACGGGCGCCCGGGCGAGGTCATCAAACGCTAAACCCGATGCGCGACACCGCCTGGATCCCATGAGTTTACCTGTCAGATCAGCCGCTTGGCCGAACTCACCGACTGCACCGCGCGGTGGCGCTGGCCTTGGCACGGGTCCATGGCCAGCAATCCGGTCGTCAGCGCCGCGGTTCGGTGCGCAGGATGTGGCGCAGGGTATCGACCAGGTGCTGATGATTGTTCACGCCCTCAGGGTCGCGGCAGATGCGGGTACCGATGGCCAGCGCGTCGGACTGCGAATACCCGGCGGCAACCAGACCATCGGTGAACGACACGTCGGGCCGGTCCCAGATGATTTCCTGCCAAGGCCCGCGAAAACAGGCGATGCGGATGCTGACGGGTTCGGCGGCGGCGCGGTGATTATGCGCGGCGGCGGCAGTGGGCAGGGCCAGAAGAGCAGCGGCGAGGATCAGGCGCATGGATGCGGGCCTTTCGGGGTGAAACTTGGCGCGAGAATGACCCGGCGGGGGGGCAGTTGGCAAGGGGGAATGGAGGGACAGATCGGTCAGGGGATCACGGCTAAGAGATTGTTTCCATGGGAGAAACAGTGAGTGAGTAGGGCAATTTTCATGGCGATTCGTCGAAACAATAACTCGAAACTCTCAAGAAATGACTATCGATACGCCAAATTTTGAAGGGCCGAACGGTAGCTTTTAATTAATTGGAATGTTGGAGTCGCGTTTCTTAGCAATACCTCACCATCGAACCCATCTTGATCAGTGAGACCGCAAGCCTGACGAACAAGCTTGAGAGTATTGTCGGGAACGTCGACACCCTCACCGTGATATGCAATGTTCAAAATTACTTTGCTCTTTCGCTCGATCCTGTCCCCAAAGAAGAACCTAGGAATCCTACGCTCTTCAATTTTCGTCAAGTCAATTGCTCCACGAATAGCATTTGAAAAAGCAAAGCCATTCGCCTCAACGATCTGCCTCAACTCACGAAACTTCACAGTTCGAGAAAGTCGAGCATTCTTTCTCGAGTTCTTTCTGAGATACCTCGCAAGGTACTTGACCTCAGGCCGCGGGATACCTGATTTTTTCATATCTTTTAATGTGGATTTTTTGTATATTGCATCTTCGGCGATTTCTACCATCAGGTTCTCAAACTCCCCTTCAGGAGACGTAATGGTTCTCCCCATACGGTGGAGTTGCAACAAGGCGCACAAAAATCCAGTCCTCTTATTTGCATCATAGAACGGATGATTTTTAATAATGCCATACAGTAGGGAGGCAGCGTCTTCGAATTCATCTTCGGATATCTGGGCCCCATCGAACTGAGTATACTGCCTCTCAACAGTCGAAATAAATATACCCACGTCCCGAAAACCGACACCCGACATCCCGTACTCTTCCCTGTAGAAAAAGTCAGCAATAGCGAAGTGCGCGTCAAGCACGTCATCGTAATTTAATTGGTGAATCCTCTGCGGGCGCGCCGCAAACTCAGGCAACATTACGCCCAGTCTTTGGCGTTCTTCTTTCAGTTTACGTGATACAAGAATATTCATTCGCCCAATTCTTTCATCCCCAAACCCCCTCAAACTCCCGCCATTCCCCGGCGCTCATCCCGGAACTCTCGCGCGTCACCACCTCGCCCTTCAGCCGCCGTTTCAACACGGCGACCGCCTTGGCCGACAGGGTTTCACCCCCCATCCGGTAATCCTCGAAGGCCGCATGGGCCAGCGGCACCCAATCGGCGACCATGCGGGCAATCGCCTCGGCATAGACGCGGATTTCATATTGCGCGTGCGCATCCGCCCGCAGCCGCAGGAAATGGAACAGGTTGTGCAGGTCGGTTTTCCAATACCACTGGGTATAGATATTCATCGGCAGGTTCATCCGCGCCAATTCGCGCGCCAGCCCTTGCTGACCGTCCTGCGACAGCATCTCCTCATAGTGATCATACATCTGCGACGCGTCGGATTTCAGCAGCGCCAGCACCCGGGCGGCCTCGGGCCCCTCCAGCACCGCCCCCCTGCCCTGATTGTTCACCGTCGATTGCGCCGCCAGTTGCGCGGGCTCGGGGATATAGAATTCCCGGTCCAGAATAGAATAACGCGCCGAGTATTCATTCACATTGGCCGTGCGGTGGCGGATCCACTGCCGGGCGACGAACACCGGCAATTTCACATGCAGTTTCACTTCGCACATCTCGAAGGGCGTCGAATGCCAGTGCCGCATCAGATAGCGGATCAGCCCCTCGTCATTCTGCACGTGCTTGGTGCCCGCGCCATAGCTGACCCGCGCCGCCTGCACGATGGCGGCGTCGTCGCCCATATAGTCGATCGCGCGCACGAATCCGTGGTCCAGCACCGGCTGCGCGGTGTAGAGGTGGCGCTCCATGCCCTCGGACACCGCACGCAGGGTCAGGCGCGGGCTGGCGCGCTGGGCCTCGATCTCGATCTGCTGCTCGGGGGTCAGGGTCATGGGAAATCCTCGCTTGCCGGGTGTCGCTTCGGGGTTATCTTGGTGCGCAAAAGGAGTCACCTATGAAATATCTGCACACGATGGTCCGCGTTAAGGATCTGGACATCTCGATGGCGTTCTATCGGCTGCTGGGGCTGGTCGAAACGCGGAGGTATGAAAACGCTCAGGGGCGATTCACGCTGGTGTTCATGGCGCCTGTGGGGCAGCCGGAGTGTCCGGTCGAATTGACGTACAACTGGGATGGCGATGAAGGGTTGCCTTCGGACGGGCGGCATTTCGGCCATCTGGCCTATGAGGTTGCCGATATCCATGCGACCTGCGCGCATCTGATGGCGAACGGGGTGGTGATCAACCGGCCGCCGCGCGACGGGCGCATGGCTTTTGTGCGCTCACCCGACAATGTGTCGATCGAGTTGCTGCAAGCGGGCGCGGCGCTGACCCCGGTCGAGCCCTGGCTTTCGATGCCCAGCACCGGGCATTGGTAAGCCTGCGGTGTGGCGGCTGGCCACGGCTCTGACGCTGATCGCGGCTCCGGCGCTGGCCGATTGCCGTCTGGCGCTGGTGCTGGCCTTTGACGTTTCGGCCTCGGTCGATGCGCGCGAATACCGCCTGATGATGCAGGGCACCGCCGAGGCGCTGCGCGATGCCGAGGTGCGCCGCGCGGTGCTGGCCGGGGCGCCGGTAGCGCTGGCGGCCTATGTCTGGGCGGGCGCGCGCGAGCAGGCGATTGCCGCCGACTGGGCGCTGATCGACAGCGCGGCGGATCTCGCGCGATTCGCCGACACGGTGGGCAGCTTTCCCCGCCCGGCGGGTGACCCGTTGGGGCGTTGGTCCGGGCGCACCGGTGTCGGCGCGGCGCTGCAGGCGGGTGGCCGGCTGCTGGGTCGGGCGCCCGAATGCGACCGCCAGACCCTTGATCTGGTGGGTGACGGGGTCTCGAACGACGGGCCGGACAGCGCCGAACTGCCGGGCGTCACGGTCAATGCCCTCGCGATTGGTGGCAATCTGCCGCTGGACCATGACGGGGCGATTGACGGGCTCAGCTTCTGGTTCGAGGCCAATATCCTGCAAGGGCCAGCGGCCTTTGTCATGATCGCCGACGGGTTCGAGGACTTTTCACGCGCCATGCGCCTGAAATTGCTGCGCGAATTGCAGCCCCTGCTGCTGGGTGCCTTGCCCTAGCGGCCTCGGCCCGGCCCCTGCGCCGCGTCAGACAGGCTCGGCCGGAAAGCCGATCTCATCGAGCAGGGCCACCGCAGCGGCGGGCAGCATCGGGCCGGCGATGGTGACCCGGCGGGCCGCCATGTCGAAGTTCACCGGCACGCCGCCTGCAGGTTTCAGCGCGGCTTCGATCGAGGCGCGGCAATGGCCGCAGGACATGTCGGGGACAGAGAGGGTGAAGACATCGGGCATCGCGGCCTCCTTGGCTCAGGCGACGAAACTCTCGGCGCGGCCCGCTGTCAAGGGGAGTGGTTGTCACGGCGGCGCCGGGTTGCTATGCCCGCACCGACAGCGCAGGAGGCCCCGCCATGATCCCGACGACGCATATCGACCCGGCCGTGATGGCCCGCCTGACCGCGCGCATGCTGCTCGACATTCAGGCGGTGCATTTCAACGCGCGCGAGCCCTTCACCCATGCCTCGGGCAACAAGGCGCCGACCTATATCGACTGCCGCAAGCTGATCTCGTTTCCGCGCATCCGCGCGACGCTGATGGATTTTCTGGTCGCCAAGGTGATGGGCGCCGCCGGGTTCGAGGCCTTTGACAACATCGCCGGGGGCGAGACCGCGGGCATCCCCTTTGCCGCGCTGGTGGCCGAGCGCATGGCGCTGCCGATGACCTATGTACGCAAGAAACCAAAGGGTTACGGGCGCAATGCCCGCATCGAAGGGGTGATGACCGAAGGGCAGCGCGTCTTGCTGGTCGAGGATCTGACCACTGACGGCGGCTCGAAACTGTCGTTCGTCGATGCGATCCGCGAGACCGGGGCGAGCTGCGCGCATACGGCGGTGATCTTCTATTACGACATCTTTCCCGAAACCGTGCCGCGGCTGGCCGAACACGGCGTGACGCTGCACAGTCTGTGCACCTGGTGGGACGTGCTGGCCGAGGCGCGGCGCGGCGGCGATTTCGACAGCGAAACGCTGGATGAGGTCGAACGCTTCCTGCGTGCGCCGCGCGACTGGGCGCCCCAGGCCTGACCACAGGCGCCGGGGCGCAGCCGGGCTGTTCAGCATTTGAGGCAAGCGGACCTGACGCGGAAATGACTGGCATTTAATGTCAGACATTATAATTTCACGCCATTCCAAGGTCTTGCATCAAGATGTTATGGCAAATGCCCTGCCGCAGGCGGGAAATCCGGCCTTGTCCACAGGCCTATACAATTTGCCAATTCCGGCCCGGAATGCGATAGACTGACACACCTCCCCCAGCACGGACAGCCCGATGACCGAGATTGCCACGCTTCGCCCCCTGCCCGCCGCCGAGGCCGAGAGCGCCGAGGTCTTGCCGCACAACGTCGAGGCCGAGCAGCAGCTTCTGGGCGCGATCCTGACCAACAACGATGTCTATGACCGCATCAGTGCCATCGTGCGGGCCGAGCATTTCTTTGAACCCGTCCACAAACGCATCTTCGAGATTTCCGCCGCGCGCATCCAGAAGAACGCGCTGGCCTCGCCGGTGACGCTGAAGGCCTATATGGACGAGGACGCCGGGCTCAAGGAACTGGGCGGCGCGACCTATCTGGCGCGCATCGCCGGGGCGGCGGTGGCCAGCTACGCGGCGCGCGACTATGCGCAGATGATCTATGATCTGGCGGTGCGGCGCGATCTGATCCAACTGGGGCGCGACATCGCGGCGCGGGCGGCATCGGTCGAGGTGGCGAACGAACCCAAGGAGCAAATTGTCGAGGCCGAACAACGGCTTTACAAGCTGGCCGAACAAGGCGTTGCCGAGCGCGGCTTTCAGTCCTTCCTGCGCGCGGTCACCGAGGCGGTGAATGTCGCCGCGGCGGCCTATCAGCGCGACGGCGGGCTGGCGGGGATCTCGACCGGGCTGGTCGATCTGGACAAGAAGCTGGGCGGGCTGCACCCCTCGGACCTGCTGATTCTGGCCGGGCGGCCCTCGATGGGCAAGACCTCGCTGGCGACCAACATCGCCTTCAACATCGCCAAGGCGCACAAGCGCGGGCTGCGGCAGGACGGCACCGAAGGCACGATCAACGGCGGTGCGGTCGGCTTCTTCAGCCTTGAAATGTCGGCCGAACAACTGGCGGCGCGCATCCTGTCCGAGGCGTCCGAGGTGCCCAGCGAACAGATCCGCCGCGGCGACATGACCGAGGAGGAATTCCGCCGCTTTGTCGAGGTCGCCAAGACGCTGGAAAACTGCCCGCTGTTCATCGACGACACCCCGGCCCTGCCGATTGCCCAGGTGGCGGCGCGGGCCCGTCGGCTGAAGCGCACGCAAGGCCTCGACGTGCTCATCATCGACTATCTGCAACTGCTTCGCGGCACTTCCAAGGAGAACCGCGTGCAGGAGGTCAGCGAGATCACCCAGGGGCTGAAGGCCATCGCCAAGGAGCTGCAGATCCCGGTGATCGCGCTGTCGCAGTTGTCGCGCGCGGTCGAAAACCGCGAGGACAAGCGGCCGCAACTGTCGGACCTGCGCGAATCGGGCTCGATCGAGCAGGACGCCGATGTGGTGATGTTCGTCTTCCGCGAGGAATACTACCGCGAGCGCGAAAAGCCCGGCGACCACGAACTCGACAAGATGGCGACCTGGCAGGCGATCATGGAAAAAACCCATGGCAAGGCCGAGGTCATCATCGGCAAGCAGCGCCACGGGCCGATCGGCACGGTGGAACTGTCTTTCGAAGGGCGGTTCACCCGCTTTGGCAATCTGGTGCAGTCCTGGCAACAGGGCCAGGACGTCGGCTTTTAACCCCGGATCGCGTCGATCATCCGCTGCACATTGTCCGGGTTGGCATCCGGCGTGATGCCGTGGCCGAGGTTGAAGATATGCGGCCCGCGCGAAAACGCCTGCACGATGCGGCGGGTCTCGCGCACCAGCCCCTCGCCGCCCTCGATCATCCAGTGCGGCGCCAGATTGCCCTGCACGCAGCCATCGACCTGCACCGCCCCGGCGGCCCATTCGGCGCTGACCGAATTGTCCAGCGCGACACAATCGGCCCCGGTCGCGCGGGCAAATCCGACATAGCGCTCGCCCGCCTCGCGCGGGAAGGCGATGATCGGCGTGCCCGGATGACGGGCCTTCAACGCGGCGATGATGCGGGCGGTCGGGGCGAGCGCGAACTCGTCGAAATCGGCGCCTTTCAGGCTGCCGGCCCAGGAATCGAACAGCTTGACCACCTCGGCCCCGGCCGCGATCTGCGCCGACAGGTATTCGACCGTCGCCGCCTCCAGCGCACCGATCAGCGCGGCAAAACCGGCGCGGTCGCGCTGGATGAACGCATGCGCCGGGCCTTGATCCGGCGTGCCACGCCCGGCGACCATATAGCTCGCCACCGTCCAGGGCGCCCCGGCAAAGCCGATCAGCGTGGTCTCGCGCGGCAGTTCGCGGGCCAGAATCCGCAGCGTCTGATAGATCGGCGCCAGCACCTCATGCACCGCGTCTGCGGGTTTCAGCGCGGCCAACCCGGCGGCATCGGTGATCGTCGACAGCCGCGGCCCCTCGCCCTCGGCGAACCACAGCTTGGCCCCCAGCGCCTGGGCGATCAGCAGGATATCGGCAAAAAGGATCGCCGCGTCAAAGCCATAGCG
>Ga0209573_1002652_pt1 | contig 21994 bp, 11 predicted proteins | sample TNRBio252014_DNA_FD_185870 | JGI IMG/M metagenome (GOLD analysis project Ga0209573, IMG submission 185870) | Wastewater treatment Type I Accumulibacter community from EBPR Bioreactor in Madison, WI, USA - TNR Reactor_6/25/2014_ DNA (SPAdes)... | ecosystem: Engineered > Bioreactor > EBPR >...
CGCGCACCGCCTGCGGGTAGCGCAGGTTGACCGGATAGCGTTCCAGACCCTCGACGGTTTCGGTGACGTTCATGCCGCCGACGGCGGTGTTGATGACCTCCTGCACGTCGCTGATGTTCAGTCCCAGTCGGGCGGCGGCCAGCCGGTCGATAGCCACGTCCACGTAGCGGCCGCCCGCCACCCGTTCGGAATAGACCGAGGTCGCACCGGGAATGGTGCGGATGACCTGTTCCAGCCGTTCGCCGACCTGTTGAATGACCGCTGGGTCGCTGCCGGCCACCTTGACCCCCAGCGGCGTTTTGATGCCGGTGGCCAGCATGTTGATCCGGTTCTTGATCGGCATCACCCAGGCGTTGCTCAGGCCGGGCAGTTTGACGATGCGGTCCAGTTCGGCGATCAAATCCGCCGTCGTCAGCCCCGGTCGCCATTCCGCACGCGGCTTGAGTTGAATCACCGTCTCGATCATGCTCAACGGCGCCGGATCAGTGGCGGTTTCCGCCCGGCCCACCTTGCCGAACACCCGCTGTACCTCTGGCACGGCGCGGATCAGCTTGTCGGTCTGCTGCATGATTTCCACTGCCTTGCCAATGGCGATGGCGGGAAAGGTGGTCGGCATGTACAGCAAATCGCCTTCGTCCAGATCGGGCATGAACTCGACGCCCAGCCGTTGCAGCGGCCACCACGCGGTCAGGGTCAGCAGACCGGCCAGCAGCACCACCGGCCAGGGATGGCGCATGACCAGAGCGACGAAAGGACGATAGCCGGCGATCAACAGACGGTTGAGTGGATTCTGGTGCTCGGGGCGGATGTGGCCGCGCACGCACCAGCCCATCAGCACCGGCACGAGGGTAATGGACAGTCCCGCCGCCGCCGCCATGGCGTAGGTCTTGGTGTAGGCCAGCGGCGCGAACATCCGTCCTTCCTGCGCCTCCAGGGCGAATACCGGCAGAAAGCTGAAGGTGATGATCAGCAGCGAGAAGAACAGCGGCGGCCCGACCTCGCCGGCGGCCTGCTGGACGATGCGCCAACGGTCGGCGGTATCGCGGGGCTGGGCGTGTTCCAGATGCTTGTGCAGGTTTTCGACCATGACGATGGCGGCGTCCACCATCGCGCCAATGGCGATGGCGATACCGCCCAGCGACAGGATGTTGGCGTTGATGCCCTGCCAGCGCATGATAGCGAAGGCAGCCAGAATACCGACCGGCAGGCTGATCAGGATCACCAGCGAGGAACGCAGGTGAAACAGGAACAGCGCGCAGACGAGGACGACGACGACGAATTCCTCGATCAACTTGTCGCGCAGGTTCACCACCGCCCGCTGAATCAGGTTGGAGCGGTCGTAGACGGGGACGATTTCCACCCCTTCCGGCAAGCCGCGCCGCAACTGGTCCAGCTTGGCCTTGACCGCTTCGATGGTGGTCAGCGCGTTCTCGCCGGAGCGCATCACGATGATGCCGCCCACCGCCTCGCCTTCACCGTCCAGTTCCGCCGCGCCCAGCCGCAATTGCGGCCCCAGCCGCACCTCGGCCACGTCGCCGAGCAGGATCGGCGTACCGGCGGGACTGACGGCCAGCGGCACTTGCCGCAAGTCCTCGATGTTTTGCAGGTAGCCGCGCGAGCGCACCATGTATTCGGCTTCGGCCATTTCGAGCACCGAGCCGCCGACTTCCTGGTTGGCGTTCTGAATCGCCATGCGCACCTGGGCCAGCGGCAGACCGTAGGCGCGTAGCCGGTTGGGGTCGAGCACCACCTGATACTGCTTGACCATGCCGCCGACCGTGGCGGCCTCGGATACGCCGGGCACCGACTGCAATTCGTATTTCAGGAACCAGTCCTGCAGGGAACGCAATTGCGCCAGATCGTGATGGCCGCCGCGATCCACCAGCGCGTACTCGTAGACCCAGCCGACCCCGGTGGCGTCCGGTCCCAGCGCCGGCTGCGCCTGCGGTGGCAGACGGGGTGCGATCTGGCTCAGGTATTCGAGCACCCGCGACCGCGCCCAGTACAAATCGGTGCCGTCGGCGAAGATCACGTAGACGAAGGAATCGCCGAAACCGGAATAGCCGCGCACCGATACCGCGCCGGGCACCGCCAACAACGCCGTCGCCAGCGGATACGTCACTTGACTTTCCACCACTTGCGGAGCCTGGCCGGGATAGCTGGTCTTGACGATCACTTGCACGTCGGACAGATCAGGGAGGGCGTCGAGCGGGATGTGGCGGGCGGACCAGATGCCCCAGCCGGCCAGTAGCAACGTCGCCAGCATGACCAGCAGGCGGTTGTGAATCGACCAGCGGATAATGGCAGGGATCATGGCGCCTTCCTCCCCTCGCCCTGCGGGAGAGGGGTAGGGGGTGAGGGTTCTATAGCGTCGATCTCGTACCGCCCGTCTTCCCCCTCTCGAATGCGGAAACGTCCCTTGCCGTCTGGTTTCAACCCCTCCAGCTTGACGCCTTTGGCGACGGGGAAATCCATGGTCATGGTCGGCCAGCTCAGTTCCGGGATCGGCTCGTGGGTCACGTTTAAGGTGCGCGAATTCACCTCGACCGCATTGATAACGCCCTTCGCCCAAATCTCGGGCGTCGGCGGTTTGGTCAGTCGTTGCAAGCTGGCACGGACGCTGCTTTCGGAATCGAGCAAGAATTGCGCGGAAGTCACCACCCGCTCGCCTTCCTTCAAGCCGGAGCGGATTTCCACCCGGTCGCCGGACTCCATGCCGACTTCGACCGGCCGCGCCTCAAACCGTCCCTCGCCAAGATCGACGATCACCCGCTGTTCCGTCCCGGTGCGAATCAAAGCTTCGCTGGGGATGTTCAAGACCTTGGCGCGCGGCGTGGCGTGAACGACGACATCAGCGAACATGTTGAACTTGAGTCGTTCGCCCGGATTGGGGAAGCGCAGCCGGGCGCGCACGGCGCGGGTCTTGGCGTCCACGTCGGGGTAGATGTACTCCACCGTCCCTTCCCACGCCTCGCCGGGTGCATGCGGCAACCGCATCTCGGCTTTTTGGCCGAGCGCCAGCCAGCCAGCCTGTTGCTCGAACACCTCGACCTTGACCCAGACCGTGGAGACATCGGCCAGGGTCATCAATTCCATTTCCGGGGTGACGTACATGCCCTGGCGGATGTTGAGCGCCGAGACAATGCCATCCTGCCGGGCATACACGGCGGTCAACTGGGGAACGCGCCGTTCCTTCTCCACTTGCTGGACTTGGCTCTCCGACACGCCCAGCGCCAGCAGGCGGTCGCGGGCCGAAATTTTCAGCGACTCCAGGATGCCGCCGAGCGCCTGAAGATATTCCTTTTGCGCGTTGACCAGATCGGGGGCGTAGACTTCCAGCAGCAAATCGCCTTTGCGCACCCGCTCGCCCAGGGTTTTTACCTTCAGATTTTCCACCCAGCCGTTGGCGCGCAGATGGACGTGGCCGAGGGCGCGTTCGTCGTAGTCGAGGTAGCCGACGGTCTCGATCCGCCGGCTGAGGTCACCGCGCTCGACTGGCGCGGCGCGCACGCCCAAATTGTTGACCACCTCCGGCGCGATACGGATACCTGGGTTGGTATCGGTCTTCCCATCGTCGGCATAGACCGGGATGTAGTCCATCCCCATGTCGTCCTTGGCCGGCGTGTCGGAGAAAATGGTGGGGTTCATCGGATGGCGGTACTTGACCGGCTTACGCTCGCTCGGCGCGATGGCGTTGGAGTCGGCCGGTTTCGCCTCATGGCCAAGCTGGGCAAGCAGGGGTTGCAGGCGGGGCGCCAGCAGTACGCCCGCGCCGAACAGCAGAGCGGCGATGAGGATCGCCAGCAGGATTTTCATGACGTTCGGATTCCCTGAAGACCTTGCAGGAACCCGGTTGGTCCCCTGATTCGGGGACTGGGAGCGGTGTGGAAAGTTCCGCCGTCTTACAACGGCTCGGTCATTTCACCCACCAGTGTGGTTCATGTGGCGCGGGATCGCCGTCTGGCCGCCAAGCAGGAAATCATGGCCGCGCGGCTTGATCGCCATGGCGGCGACAATGGCCTGTTTCAACCGTTCGCGGTCGCCGGGATGGGCGCGCAGGACATGGCGCAAATCCACCGAGTGCTCCTGCCCCAGGCAGAGCAGCAGCCGACCCTCGGCCGAGACCCGCACCCGGTTGCACGCATCGCAGAAATTGTGACTGTGGGGCGAGATGAAGCCGATGCGGCTGTCGGTTCCTGGAACGCGGTAATAACGGGCCGGGCCGCCGGTGCTTTCCGTCGTCGGGGCGAGTACGAAAACCCCCTCCAGGTCGGCGCGAATGGCGTCGCTGGAGTAGTATGCCTCGGTGCGGTCGTGGTCGTTGATGGCGCCGAACGGCATTTCCTCGATATAGCTGATGTCCAGGCCGTTCTCGATGGCGAAGCGCGCCAAACTCGTCACTTCATCGTGATTGCGGCCCTTGAGAATGACAGCGTTCAGCTTGAGTCGCTGGAAGCCCGCCGCTCGCGCCGCCCGAATGCCGCGCAGCACCGCGTCCAGCTCGCCCGCTCGGGTCATGCGGCGAAAGCGCGCCGGGTCGAGGGTATCCAGACTGATGTTGATTCGCGCCACGCCGGCAGCCTTCAGGTCGGCGGCCATCCGTTCCAGTTGCGAACCGTTGGTGGTCAGCACCAGTTCCGCCAGGCCGCGCTCCCGCAATTGACCCAGTTCCTGGAACAGCCACAGGATATTGCGCCGCACCAGCGGTTCGCCGCCTGTGACGCGAATCTTGCTCGCGCCCAGTTCCACGAAGGTCCGGCCCAGCATCGCCAGTTCCTCCAGCGTCAGCACCCGGGCGCGCGGCAGAAAGGTCATGCGCTCGCTCATGCAGTAGACGCAGCGGAAATCGCAGCGGTCGGTCACGGAAAAGCGAACATAATGGACTCGACGACCGAAGCGGTCGATCAACGGGGTGGCGGCGGGCTTGCTTTCACGGGGCGGAACCTGCACGTGAAATACCTCGGGGGCGGCGGATGAAATAGTTTGGAACCCTACCAGAAGTTGGATTGGGAAGGGACCTAATTCGATGGGATACCTCTTTGGAGGATAGCGCCATCGGATGCGCTCGCGCGCCAGGGCAAGGAAGATGATGACCGGCGTGGAGGCGCATTCCGGACCGTGTGGAAAAACTTCCCTGCATATCCGGTTGAGTCGGGGAACGTCTTTGCTAAACTTCCTGACATGGCGCACCGCAACGACAAACATGGCGACGCAAGAATGGCCCGGAAAATGGCCTCAACGGACGCGGACGACCGGAATCCCAACCAGCTTATCGCCGCGATCTGGAGGACGATTCGCTCGATGGGTATCCCGTTGCTGTCGCTGTGGCTGATGGGGCTCCCGGGCGGCGCGGCGCTGGTCCCGGCGAACGCCAGTCCGGCGCCGGTCGCCGTCGAATCCAGAGCGGCCGATCCTGGCCAGAGCCGGCTTGGATTCTGGATCGGCGGCGGGTTGGTCGCGCTGAGTTTGGCCGGGGGCGCGATCGCCTTGTTCCTCGATCGGCGCCGCCGCTTGCGGCGCCCCCCCCCCCAGCAGTTTGCCAGCCTGAGCGGCGAAACCGACGCCCGCCAGCGCCGGCTGGCCGCGCTGGAAGCGGAGAACGAACGCCAGCGGCAACTCGTGGACAGCCTGCGCGACAGCGAACGGCGGTTTCGCCACCTGACCGAGCAGCTTCCGGTCGGCGTCTTTCTCACCAACGCCCGGGGCCAGTGCCGCTACGTCAACGATCGTTGGCGCCAGATGGCCGGCCTGACCGCCGAACAGGCGGTCGAGTCGGGGTGGACCCGCGCCTTGCATCCCGACGATCGGGAGCCGGTGCTGGCGGCTTGGCGGCAAACCGTCGAGAGTGGTTCCGAATTGCTGATCGAGCATCGGTTTCGCACGCCCGCGGGCCAGGAAACCTGGCTCAGCACCCGCGCCGCACCATTGCGCGATCGCGCCGGCCGCGTCACCGGCTATCTGGGCGCTCACACCGACATCGCCGAGCGGAAACGAACCGAGGAGGCGTTGCGCGCCAGCGAGACCCGTTTCCGCGGCTATTTCGAACTGCCGTTGATCGGCATCGCCCTGACCGGTCCCGACAAACGCTGGTGCGAGATCAACGACCGGCTGTGCGAAATGCTGGGCTACCCGCGGGCGCAACTGCAGCGTTTGAGCTGGGTCGAGCTGACCCATCCCGAGGATCTGGCCGCCGAGTTGGCGCAGTTCGATCGAGTGATGAACCGCCGGATCGAGGGTTACTCGCTCGACAAGCGCTTTATCCGTCCGGATGGCGGACTGCTCCACGCCCATGTATCGAACCGCTGCCTGCGGCGGGCGAACGGCGTGGTGGAGCACTTCGTGACCGTGGTGCAGGACATCACCGAACGCAAGCAGGCGGAAGAGCGCCTCCAAAATCTGGCCCAATACGACGCCCTGACCGGCTTGCCCAACCGGGCGTTGTTGACCGACCGGTTGCGGCAGGCGGTATTGCGGGCCGGGCGCGACCATACCCTGGTGGGGGTGATGCTGGTGGATCTGGACCGCTTCAAGCGGTTCAACGACACCCTCGGTCACACGATCGGCGACCAGTTGTTGCGGGACATGGCGGCGCGCTTGCAGCAATGCGTGCGCGAATGCGACACCATTTCCCGGCAGGGCGGCGACGAGTTTGCGGTGTTGCTGCCCGATCTGGCCACCAGCGACGATGCGGCCTGGATCGCGCAGCGCATGCTGGATGTCGTGGCTCAGCCCTGCCGGCTGGGCGATCACGAACTGCACGCCAGTTGCAGCATCGGCATCAGCCTGTACCCGCGCGATGGGCAAAACACCGAGATGCTGCTGCGCAATGTCGATATCGCCCTGTATCGGGCCAAGGATCTGGGGCGCAACAACTATCAGTTCTATCTGTCCGGCGCCACGGTGCTGTCGCGCGAGCGCCTGAATCTGGAAACCCACCTGCGCCACGCCGTGGAACAGCGGGAACTGGAGCTGTACTACCAGCCGAAATGGGATTTCCACGCCGACGCCATCCGGGGCGCCGAGGCGCTGATCCGCTGGAACCACCCCGAACTCGGTCTGTTGTCGCCGGTCCGGTTTATTCCCATCGCCGAGGACAGCGGGCTGATTCTGCAACTGGGCGAATGGGTGTTGCGCACCGCCGTGCGCGAGATCGGCCAGTTGCATCGCGACGGATTCGCCGGCCTGCGGGTAGCGATCAATCTGTCCGCCCGGCAGTTCCGGCAGGCCAATCTGGCCGATCTGGTGCGCGACGTGCTGGCGGAGGCGGCGTTCGAGCCGACCTGCCTGGAGCTGGAATTGACCGAGACCATCCTGATGAACCCCACCGATGAAAATCTCGCGACCCTGAAAGCCTTCAAGACCCTGGGCGCGCGGGTGGCGATCGACGACTTCGGCACCGGCTACTCCTCGCTGGGCTACCTGCAACGCTTTCCGCTGGACGTGCTCAAGATCGATCGCACCTTCGTGATGGATTTGCCAACCAACACCAGCAGCGTCGCCATCGCGAACGCGATCCTGACGCTGGCGCACGGTCTGAGGCTGGAGGTGGTGGCGGAAGGGGTGGAAACGGTCGAGCAACTGACGTTTCTGCGCGACCACGGCTGCGACGAAGGCCAGGGCTACTACTTCGGCCAGCCGATGCCGCTGGCGGAGTTCAAAAGTCTGCTGGCGCGGGATTGGGCCAGGGCGGCGGCCACCGCGCCACCCGCGCCGTGAGGCCCGGGCTCGACTAGGGAAACCGTGTCATGTCGGCAACCGAGGAAACCGTCTTTTTCGATTCCGGCCCGCTCCGGCTGGAAGGCCGGCTGCATCGAGCGACCGGGCCGGACGCGGCGGTCCTCACCCACCCGCACCCGCTGTACGGCGGCGAGATGGACAATCCGGTGGTGACTACCCTGGCCGAGGTTTACCAGCGGCTTGGTTACAGCACGCTGCGTTTCAACTTTCGTGGCGTTGGGAGGAGCGGGGGCGATTACGGCGACGGCGACGGCGAGCAGGCCGACGCGCGGGCGGCGGCGGCGCATCTGAGCCGGCTGGGCAAGACCGTGACCGACCTGGCCGGCTATTCCTTCGGCGCTTGGGTCAACCTGCGCCTGAATCCGCCGCTGGCCACGGTGCGCCGGCAGGTGGTGGTGGCGCCGCCGGTGCTGTTTCTGGATTTCGATCCGGTCGCCGCGCCGCCGGCGGAACTGGCGGTCATCGTCGGCGACCGCGACCGCATGGCGCCGCTGGCGCCGCTGCGGGCGCTGTTGCCCCACTGGCATCCAGCCGCCCGGCTGCGCATCGTGACGGGGGCGGATCATTTCTTCGGCGCCGCTCTGGACCGGCTGGCGGCCCAGGTCGAGGCGGCGCTGGCCGAACGATCCTGACGGCGGCGCGGCGACGGACGCGGAGCCGCCTTCGGCGCGCCACGAAGCCTGGCTTCGGTCATAGCCCGCCCAGCACCTCGCGGAGCTTGGCGGCCAGCGCCTCCCGGGAAAAGGGCTTTTGCAGGAAGTGGACGCCGTCGTCGAGGACGCCGTGATGGGCGATCACATCGGCGGTGTAGCCGGACATGAACAGGCATTTGAGGTCCGGCCGCAGGGCGCTGAGTCGTTGCCAAAGCTCGCGGCCGCTCATGTCCGGCATGATCACGTCGGTCAGCAACAGATGGATCGTGCTCGCGTGCGCCTCGGCCAGTTCGAGCGCCTGATTCGGGCTCCCGGCGGCCAGCACGGTATAGCCCAGCCGTTCGAGCAATAGCTTGCCGAGTTTGAGCAGCGCCGCCTCGTCCTCGACCAGCAGCACGGTTTCGGCGCCAGTCGGCGCGATGGCCGGCGCCGGCGTCGGGCTGGCGCCGGCTTGGTCCGCCGCGTGGCGGGGCAGGTAGATTTTGAAGGTTGAGCCTTGCCCCGGTTCGCTGTACACACCGATGAAGCCGTGGTTTTGCTTGACGATGCCGTACACCGTGGCCAGACCAAGACCCGTGCCCCGCCCGCGCGGCTTGGTGGTGAAAAACGGATCGAACAGTTGCGCCAGAACCCCTTTGTCCATGCCGCAACCGTTGTCGCTGACCGCCAGCAGCACGTACCGCCCGGGGATGAAACCGGCGTGGGCCTCGCAATAGCTCTCGTCGAACTCCGCTTGGTCGGTCTCGATGATGATTTTGCCGACGTCGGCGATGGCGTCGCGGGCGTTGACCACCAGGTTGACCATAATCTGGTCGATCTGGGCCGGGTCCATGTTCACCGGCCACAACGAATTGGCGGGTTTCCAGAACAACCTGATGTCCTCGCCGATCAGCCGCCCGAGCATTTTCAGCATACCGGCGATGGTGTCGTTGAGGTCGAGCACCTTGGGCGCGATGGTTTGCTTGCGGGCGAAGGCCAGCAACTGACGAGTCAGGTCGGCCGAGCGCTGGGCGGCTTTCTGAATCGCCAGCAGGTCGGCGTGCAGCGGGCCGTCGGGAGTCGTCTGCTCCAGGGCCAGGTCGGCATGACCGGAGATCACCGCCAGCATGTTGTTGAAGTCGTGCGCCACGCCGCCCGCCAGCCGGCCCACCGCCTCCATTTTCTGAGCCTGGTGGAGCTGGGCTTCGAGCACATCGTGCTTGCGGACGGCCTGTTCGCCGGCCGCTTTCATCCGCAGCACGCGAAAAGCGTAGGCCAGATTGTCGGCCAGCCGGCATAACAGCTCCACTTCGGGCGGCGCCACGGCGTCCGGCTCCGCGGCGTAGAGGACGAGCGTGCCGAACACCCTGGTTTCATTCCGCAGCGGCAACGCGACGACAGCGGCGTAACCGCGCCGGATCGCCTCCTCGCGCCAGGGGGCAAAGTCGGGGTCGTTCAGCAGATTCTGGCAGACCATCGGCTGGCCGGTACGAATGGCCGTGCCGGCGGGCCCGCGCCCGGTCGGGGACTCGTCCCAGGTGATTTTCACCGCTTCGAGATAACCATCCTCGACCCCGGCCTGGGCCACCGGCCGCACCCGCTTGCCCGGCCCGGCCTCGGCCAAGCCCACCCAGGCCAGCCGCCACCCGCCTTCCGCCACCATGATCTGGCAAATCTCCCGCATCAGCTCGATCTCTTCCCGCGCCAAGGCGATCACCTTGTTACAGTGACTGAGCATGCGGAAGGAGCGCACGGCCTGGCGTTCCTTGTCTTCCGCTTCCCGCCGCTCCACAACCTTCCACACCGAATCCATGAGCAGGGTGAGCTGGAGAATATCGGTTTCGTGGTAATCGCTCTCCTTGTTGGCCACCCCGACCACGCCGACAATTTGGCCCCGGCTGAAGACCGGCACGGTGAGATACTTGAACAGTTCGGCATGGCCGGCCGGATAGCCCTTTTTGAGAGGGTGCGCGGCGGTAAAATCGTTGACCAGAATCGGCTGGCGTTGCCGGACCGCTTCGCCCCAGAGGCCGGTCTTGTCCAACTCGTAGCAGGCCTGGGGATTGATGATGGTGCATTCCCGCATGACCTCGCGGGACCAGGAGTTCAACACGAACTCCCGGCGATCTTCGTGGTAGCGATAGAGATAGCCGATCTTGCTGCCGGTCAGTTGGATGGCTTCGTTCAGCGCGTAGTCCAGGAAATCCTGCACCGAATCGGTTGGGTATTGCAGGATGCTCACCAAGCTGCGCAACCGCGCCTCGTTGCGGCGCACCTCCGCCTCCGCCCGCTGGCGCTCGGTGAAGTCGGCGGCCATGCTGACGACCATGCGGCGACCGTCGGGCAGCGAACCCAGCGGCGTCGAGCTAAACTCCCACACCCGCCGAGTTCCGTCCTTGCAGGCGACCGTGAATTCGCCTTCCATCTGGCGCTGGCCTCGGGCGTAGAGCCGGTCGATGGCGGACCGAAGGGGTTTCCGCCGCGCGCCATAGGCCCGTTCCATCCAGTCGGCGACGGTGGGGAGGTCGGTCTCGTCGTAGCCCGTCAGGTCCTTCCAGGCGCGGCTCAGCACCAGCACTTCGCCGTCCTCGGCGTAGATCATGACCGGGAACGGCGCTTCCATCACGGCCCGGCGGAAACGGCGCTCGCTGTCGCGCAACCCGTGCTCCGCCGCGTGTTCCTCGCTCTGGTCGCGGAACACCAGCACTACGCCGGTGATGGCGTCGTTCGCGTCGCGAATGGGCGCGCCGCTGTCGGCGATGGGACGTTCGATCCCGTCCCGGGCGACGAGCAGGGTATGGTTGGCCAGTCCCACCACCACTCCCTCGCGCAGCACCCGATGAACGGGGTTTTCGACCACGGCATGGGTCTCTTCGTTGACGATGTGGAACACGGCGTCGAGGGTCTGGCCTCGGGCTTCCGCCTCCGGCCAGCCGGTCAGTCGCTCCGCCACCGGGTTCATCTGCCGCACCCGCCCTTTCGGGTCCGTGGTGATGACCGCGTCGCCGATGCTGTAGAGGGTGATGCGGAATTCCTCTTGGGCCTCCCGCTGCCGCCGCTCCGACTGGTACAGATCGCGATAGAGACCGGTCTGCCGGCGCCGGTAGGCCCAGGCGGTCAGCGCCGCGGCGAGCAGGAGGCCCAGGAGGACGAACAGGGCGATCATCCCGGCGCGGTAACGCGCCTCGGCCAGAATTTCCTCGGCGTCCACCTTGGTCACCAGGAACCAGGGCGATCCCGGAACAGGGCGCAGGTCGGCCAACACCTCGATACCACGATAATCCTTGCCGTGGAACAGGCCGGTCTGGCCGAGCACCGCCCGTACCGCCGGCAGGTCGCTCTGGGTCAAGGGAATGCGCAGGGACAAAGCGGTATTGGCTTGGTGGCGCAGATCATTCAGATAAATAACCGCGTCACCCTCCCTCTGGACCAGGAGCGTCTCGGCGCTGCGGCTGGGTGTGGGCCAGGACTGGATCAGGGGATAGAGGTAGGAGGCCGCGTCGCTGCGTAGCACCAGCATCGCCAGCGGTTGCCCCTCGGCATCGGGTATTGATACGACCGTGTCGAGATAAACACGGCCGCGGGCCGCGCGATAGAAATCGGAGAATACCGCGCCGCGACCGGCGAGCGCCGCCGCGATGGCCTGCCGGGTGACGGGGTCGGTCGGGTCGGGGTCATCGTGGGCGGCAAGGAGAATGCGCCCCTCTGGATCAAGCAGCGCGACGTCGGCGTAACCATACGCCTCCTGCTCAAGCTTCAACCGTTGTCGCCAGTCCGCCCGCAAGCCAGGATTTTCAGGGGTCTTGCGCCACTCGGCCAGCGCCCGCCGAAAGAACGGGCTGGCCTGCGATCTGCGGGCATCGGCCAGGCGCTGTCGCCGCCATTCCTGGATCTGGCTGGTTTTCAATTCACCAATGGCCACGATATCCTGATACTTCTCCTGGCGGATGCGCGCCGTTTCGCCCTGATAATACCCGTAGCCCCCGGCCAGCAGCGCCAGCGCCAGCAAGGCAAAGACCACCGCCCAGGTTTGGAGGCGGGGGCCGGTACGCAAGTCGCCGTTGGTCATCCTGGTTTCGGTCAATTAGCCTGTTGATTTTAAATTGCCATGGTTCGACTGGTTACGCCCATGCGGATTTTGAATCAAGTTTAGTATAACGGTTGGCGTGGCCACTGGAGCTTACCCATGTCCCCCTGTCCTCTCCATCACCCGCGACTGTTCGACCTTCTCCGCCGGAATTTTCTGGGCCTCGATACCTGCTATCGCCTCGCCGATGGGCGAGTGACCCGCCGCCATTACCTCGACTCCGCCGCCTCGACGCTGGCGCTGGGTTGCGCTCGCGCCGTCGCGGACGAATTGTTGCAACATTACGCCAACACCCACAGCACGCTGCATTTTTCCGCCCGGATCGCCAGCCGCGCCTATGATTGGGCACACGGGCAGGCGTTAAAGTTCGTTCGGGCCGATCCCGACCGCTACACGGCCTTTTTCGCGGGCAGCGGCTGCACCGCCCCTCTCAACCGGCTGGCGCGGGTCCTAGCGGCGCAGCGGCCGGAGCGGAGCGTGGCGCTGGTGTCGCTTATGGAGCATCACGCCAACGACCTGCCCCATCGCAAACACGCCGGCAGGGTCGTTCCCATTCCGCTGACCGGCGCGGCGCCGGCGCTGGGAACGGTGGATTTGACGGTGCTGGAACGGCTGCTGGAGCAGCATCGCGGCCGGGTCAACTACGTCGCGGTGTCGGCGGCCAGCAACGTTACCGGGATTATCAACCCGGTTCATGACATCGCGGCGCTGGCTCACGCGCACGGCGCCTGGGTGGTCGTGGACGCTTCGCAGCATCTCGCCCACGCCCCGCTGCCGATCAGCGACACGGGAGCCCTGGAACGGGAACTGGATGCCGTGGCGTTCTCCGGTCACAAGCTGTACGCGCCGGGTTCTCCGGGCGGGGCCATCGTGCGGCGGACGCTGCTGGAGGGGGGCGAGCCGGACGAGGTCGGCGGCGGCATGGTGGAGGAGGTGCATCCGAGCGACTATCGGGTGACCGCGCGCTTCCCCGACCGGGAAGAAGCCGGCACCCCCAACCTGCTCGGCGCGGTGCAACTCGGCGCGGCGCTGAACGCGCTGCAGCGCGTCGGCATGGAGCGGATTCACGCCGCCGAGCAGACCCTGCTGCGGCGCCTGCTCGCCGAACTGGCGAGCGTGCCGGGCGCGCGGATTTACGGCGGCTTCGATCTCGAACGCACTCCGCGCCTCGGTACGGTCGCTTTCAATTTGGATGGACTGGAACATGGCCTAGTCGCCGCCGTGCTGAACGACTATCACAATGTCGCGGTTCGCAACGGCTGTTTCTGCGCTCACCCTTATGTCCGCGAGCTGTTGAAACCGGAGTTGTGGGAGCTGGACCTCGACCCCGACGCCGGGGATGCGGCGGCCATGCTCAAGCCTTGGCAAGGCATGGTGCGGGCCAGCCTGGGGCTGTACACCACGGACGGGGATATCGATGCGCTGCTGGCCGGCATCCGCGATTTGCTGGCGCGATCCGATGATTACCGCGCTCTGTACGTCATCGACGCCGACGGCGATTTCCACCATCGGACTTTCCACGCCCCGGCCGAAACGCTGTTCGATCCCGAAATGGCGCTCGACCGGGCGCTGGCGCGGCTGAGCGCGACGGGCGGCGTGCTATAGGTCAGCCGGTGTGCGCCGTTTTTTCATCCTTGCCCCGGGTTAATTGCTTTGGCCTGAGTCGCGGCTTATGATGCGACGCATCATCGCCGGTTCCGGCGATGGACGCGGAACCGGCCGAAATTCGAACAACAACGAACCGGGAGGACAGCACGATGTCCGCGCATGAAAGCAAAAGCCGCCCATCGGCGCTCATTATCGGCGCGATCGGGGTCGTCTTCGGCGACATCGGCACCAGCCCCCTTTACGCGCTCAAGGAAACCTTTGCCGGGCACCACCCCATCGCGGTGGAGCCGGAGAGTGTTTTCGGCGTTTTGTCGCTGATCTTCTGGACCATCATGGCGCTGGTCACGCTCAAGTACGTGGCCATCATCATGCGCGCCGACAACCGTGGCGAAGGCGGCAGTTTGGCCCTGCTCGCCCGCGTCACGGAGTTGACCAAGGACTCGCGCGCCACTTGGTTCGTAACCATGCTCGGCATCTTCGCCGCCGCGCTGTTCTACGGCGACAGCATGATCACGCCGGCCATCTCGGTGCTCAGCGCGGTCGAGGGGCTCAACGTGGTCGCGCCGGGACTCAAGGACTACATCCTGCCGATCACCGCGATTGTCCTGACCGTCCTGTTCTCGATCCAAAAGCACGGCACCGGAGTGGTCGGCCGCTTCTTCGGCCCGGTCATGTGCGCCTGGTTCGGCGTACTGGCGGTGCTCGGCGTGATCAGCATCCTGGACGCGCCGGCCGTGCTTGCGGCGCTCAATCCGATCCATGCCATCGAGTTTCTCTTTCGTCATCCCTGGGAAAGCTTCCTCGCGCTGGGCGCGATCGTTCTGTCGGTGACCGGGGGCGAGGCGCTGTACACCGACATGGGGCATTTCGGCAAATTCCCGATTCGCGCCTCCTGGTTCGGCTTCGTGTTGCCGGCGCTGGTCCTGAACTACTACGGGCAAGGCGCTTTGCTGCTCAAGAATCCCGAGGCGATCCAAAATCCCTTCTATCTGCTGGCGCCCGGTTGGGCGCTGATCCCGATGGTGGTGCTCGCCACGGCGGCGACAGTGATCGCCTCGCAGGCGGTGATCTCGGGGGCCTTCTCGGTGGCTCGACAGGCGGTGCAACTCGGCTACTTGCCCCGGATGCGGATCGTCCATACCTCCCACATGGAAGAAGGACAAATTTATGTGCCATTGACCAACTGGACGCTCTATCTCGCGGTTATGGCGCTGGTGTTTCACTTCCAGACTTCCAGCAACTTGGCGGCGGCCTACGGCATCGCGGTGACCGGGACGATGATGATCGACACGGTCCTGGTGGCGTTCGTCGCGATCCTGGCTTGGCGCTGGCATCCGTGGCTGGCTCTGCCCCTGCTCGGCGCCTTGTTGCTGATCGATATCGCCTTCTTTTCCGCCAACGCCATCAAGTTGATGCAAGGCGGCTGGTTCCCCATCGTCATCGCCATTGCCTCCTTCACCACACTGACCACTTGGCGGCGGGGTCGGCAGCTCCTGTTCCAGGAGATGGGCAACCTGACCATGCCCTTAGTCCAGTTCATCCGTTCCATCGAAAAAGCGGCGCTGAAGCGGGTCAGCAGCACCGCCGTCTATCTGACCAGCCGGCCCGAGGGCGCACCCTCGGGGCTGCTGCACAACATCAAGCACAACGAAGTGCTGCATGCCCGCAACATCCTCGTCACCGTCCAAACCGCCGAAGTGCCCTACGTGGAGGACGCCGACCGGATCGAGGTCGCCGACCTCGGTAACACCTTCTATCGGGTGTTCGTGCGCTATGGCTTCATGGAGCAGCCGAATCTCCCCCAAGCGCTGGAAGGGTGTAGTCAAAAGGGTCTCGAGATCGACCTCGACAAAACCTCGTTCTTCGTCAGCCGGGAAGTGGTGGTGCCCAAGATGACGCCGCCGATGATGTTGTGGCGCGAGCTTTACTTCATCTGGATGCTGCGCAACGCCCAGAGCGCCACCGATTTCTTCCAGATTCCCGCCAACCGCGTTGTCGAGTTGGGCACGCTGGTCGAAATCTGAACCGGAAAACTCACTGCTCCGCCCGAATCCGCACAGTGGCGCCTTCTTGCAAGGCGTCATCGGGATGGGTCACGACCTGTTCGCCTTCGGTCAGGCCGGAACGAATCTCCACGGTTAACCCGCCGCGCTGGCCGATCTCCACCACGCGGCGGCGGGCTTGGCCGTTCTCGATCACGAATGCGGCCCAGCCGTCGCCCCGGCGGAACAACGCGCTGGCGGGAATCTGGAGAACGTGTTCGCCCTGCCAGACGATGAAGCTCGCTTCCACCCGATAGCTCTCGCCCAGGCGCGACCACGCCTCGGCAGGCGAGCGCAGGTCGGCGATGACCCAGACCCGCTGTTCTTCCACGCCCAGCGCCGACAGTTTGGTGAAACCCACCGGCTCCACGGTCCGGGTGACTCCTTCCAGCGGTTGCTCGCCGCCCCAGCGTTCCAACACCACCGGCGTGCCCGGCCGGATGCGCACCGCGTCGGGGGACAACACATCCACCGCGATTTCCAGAGCATGAGGATCGCCGACCTCCAGCAACGCCGCTCCCGGCTCTACGATGCCCTCGCTCTGGCGCGGGCGGGCCAGCACCTGGCCATCTACCGGCGCGCGGATCACGACGGATTCCCGCGCCGCGCCGCCCGGCTGCGCCGCCGAATGCCGCAATGCCGTTTTGGCCGCTTCCACTTCGTGCTGGGCCACCTCCACGGCGAAGCGGGCGGACCGGAGTTGAGCCTGGGTCTGGCGGGCGCGAGATTCGGCGCGGTCGCGTTCGGCTTCGGTCACGACGCATTTCTGCTTGCACAACGCCGTCATGCGCTCGAATTCCAGTTTGGCGTAATCGGCTTCCGCCTGCGCGGCGGCAGTGGTCTCCTGGGCGGCGTGCAGGGAGGCTTCGGTGGCGGCTACTCGCGCTTCGGCCTGGGCCTGGCGGCGCGGATCGAGCACTTCCGAGGGCAACGGATCCATCGTTGCCAGCGGCTGGCCGCGCCGGATGGCGTCGCCCACCTCCAGTTCGATGCGGCGCAGAGTGCCGGCCACCGGCGCGGACAGGACGTAGCGATCCATGATCCGGGTTTTGCCTTCCGCCTCGACCGTCACCTTCAACGGCCGGCGGGCAACGGTCGCCGCCTCCACCCACACCGGCTGGGGCCAGAAGCCATAGACCAGCGCGGCGATGAGTGTCAGGGTCAGCAGAATCAGTCCGATGCGTCTACGCATGATCAGGGTTCAATCGCGGGTCTTGAGCACGGCGATCAGGTCCAGGCGATCCAGCTTGCGCCGCGCCAGCCATCCCGACAGAAGGGCCGAAATCAGCACCACCGTGGCCGCAAAGGCGTAGGTGGACGGATGGATGATCAGTGGGATGCGGTACAGTTCCGACTGGGCGCCATTCACGAACACGGCGCAGATGGCCCGACCGATCCCGAAACCGAGCGGAATGGCGAGCAGCGCCAGCAGGCCCAGTTCGCCCAGCAGGATATAGCTGATTTCCCCCCGGGTGAATCCCAGCACCCGCAGGCTGGCCAGTTCCCGGCTCCGTTCGGTCAGGGCAATGCGGGTGCTGTTGTAGATCACCCCGAAGGCGATGATGACGGCAAACAGCGTGGCGATGAAGGTGAAAAACAGCATGGTCTGTTCCATAGTCTGGTGAAAGTTGCGGATTTCCTGCTCGCGGATGGCCGTGCCGGCGATGCGGGGAATTTCCCCCAGCCGGCGGTAGAGTTTGGGTCGGTCGCGGTCATCCACGGCCAGATAAGCGCCGGAAATGGCGGGACCTTCCCGCAACAGCCGGTTGAGGCCAGCGAGGTCCATATAACCGGCCACCCCGAGATATTCCTTGACCAAACCTACGACCGGCGCCTCTCGAACTGGCCGACCGCCTTCCAGCACTTCGACGATCAGCCGATCACCCGGCTGGACGCCCAACAACTGACCCAGATAATCCGTCAGCACCACACCCTCCGATGGCAGAGTGAGCCGGCGCAGATCGGCATCCAGCAGGCGCTGTAAGTCGCCGCCGGGAGGAACGCCCTTGAGCGTGGTGCGGTGGGAACGCTGTTCGAACCGCAACCGCACCGGAACGGCGCGGTACACCTCGACCCGCTCCACGCCGGGCAAACTGTCCAGCGAACCGATAGCCCGCCAGGACGTGGGTTCCACGAAGGTCACGGCCAGGTCTTCCCGTTGCGAGAGCTTGTAATGGACATCCACCATGTGATTGATCGTGGCCTCCTGAAACCGGCCCACCATGGTAATGCCGCAGGCCAGCGCGATGCCCAGCACCGTCAGCAGGGACTTGAGCGGACGGCGCTCGATGTGGCGCAAAATCATGCGGTTGGGCTGCGACAGCCACCGTTGCAAGCCAAGCCGCTCCACCACGGTGGCGCGATAGCGGACGGGTGGTTCAGGGCGCATCGCCTCGGCGGGACGCAGGGCGAAGGCGGCGCGCAGGGCGAAGGTAGTGCCGGCCACCGCCGCGCCGAGATTAAGCAGCGTCGCCCCGAGAAGGAGCGGGAGCGTCAACCGGTAGTTCAGGAACGGAAAGCGGAAAAAATCCATGTACAGTGCGGCCAGCGCCTGACCGAGCCAGGCGCCGACGCCGACTCCCACCGCCACCCCGACCAGGACGATGAGCAGCACCAGCTTCAGATAATGCAGGGCGACCGCGCCATTGCCGTAGCCGAACGCCTTGAGCGTGCCGATCTGCTCGCGCTGCATCCCGATCAGCCGGCTGATGACCACGTTCAACAGAAACACCGCCACCCCCAGGAAAATGGTCGGAAACAGCGTGGCCGACAAGGTGATCTGGCGGAATTCCTCGGTCATAAAGCGGTGCGACGACTGATCCTCCCGGTCGTGCGCGCCCAGCCCGCCGTAAGGGGTCAACAGCCGGTCGAGTTCATCAATCACCTCCGGCGCGGCGTGGGCGTTGGTCAAACCCACTGTGACATCATTGAACGCGCCCTCCATGCCGTAGGCGACGCCCAACGCCCGGCGGCCCATCCACAGCACGCCATAACGCCGATAATCGGGAAAAATCGAACCGGGGCGCATTTGATGGATGTACTCCGGCGACAGGGCCGTGCCGACGATGGTCAGCGTCTGGCGGCGGCCGTTGATGATGACCCGCAGCTTGGCGCCCGGTCCCAGCCGGTGGGCCTCGGCGAATGCCTCGCTGACGACCACCTCATCGTTGCGGTTCGCCGCCGTTAGCCGGCCCTGCCGCAGATAGAGGCGGTTCAACCGGGGTTCGCGGTTGTCGGGGATGGAGATCAACCGGCCGGTGATCGGCTCCGTGAACCCGGCGACTTCCAGATTCACCCCGGCGACCACTCGGGTTTCAACCTCGACGATGCCGGGAATGGCCGCGATGCGCGCCCGCAGGCTCTCCGGCGCGCGTTTCAACGAAGCGAACACGTCGGCGAAGCGGTACTCCTGATAATAGCGGGCGCGGGTCTGGCGCAGCGCATCCAGCGTAGCGCCGAACATGATGTGAATAGCGACGCCGCTGATGATAACCAGCGCGATGGCGATAGCTTGACCCTTCATTTGCCACAGTTCGCGCCACAGCTTGCGATCCAAAGCTCTCATGGCGATGCCAGCCTACCAGACGATCTCATGCGGGGCCTGTCGCTGGGCGTTGTGATCAATGCGGGCGATCAGGCCGTTGCTGAGATGGATGACCCGGTCGGCCATGGCGGCGATGGCGGCATTGTGGGTGATGACGACGGTGGTGGTGCCCAGTTCCCGGTTCACGCGGTCGATGACCGCCAGTACCAGGACGCCGGTCTGCACGTCGAGCGCGCCGGTGGGTTCGTCGCACAGCAATACTTCAGGGCGCTTGGCCACCGCTCGGGCGATGGCCACCCGCTGTTGTTCGCCGCCCGAAAGCTGGGCCGGGAAATGGTTCAGGCGGTCGGCCAGCCCAACCAAGCTCAGCGCCTCCTCCGGCGGGAGCGGATTGCGGGCGATTTCCGTCACCAGGGCGACGTTCTCCCGCGCCGTCAGGCTGGGAATGAGATTGTAGAACTGGAATACAAAGCCGACATGCTCGCGCCGATAGCGGGTGAGTTCAGCGTCATCGTACACGCTGAGATCGCGCCCGCCGTATTGCATGGCGCCGCTGCTGGGCGAGTCCAGCCCGCCCAGGATGTTCAGCAGCGTGGACTTGCCGCTGCCCGACGGTCCCAGCAGCACCACGAATTCGCCGGCGAACAGTTCCAGATCAACACCGCGCAACGCCTGCACTTGAATCTCGCCCATGGGATAGATTTTGGTCAGGCCACGGGCAAGGAAAACCCGGTCGCGGTGGATGGTCATGGGCGCGCTAGCCGCCAGCCAAAATACAAGGCGCTCATCGCCAGGGTCGCTAGGGTGACCGGTACGCCGACGCTGGCATGACGACGCCAGTCGAGGCGGAGGCCGCGCCGTTCCGCCGCGTCCGCGACGATCAGGTTGGCGATGCTACCCACCAGCAACAGGTTACCGGCCAGGGTACTGGCCAACGCCAGAATCGGGCCGGCCAGCGGGTGGGTCGCCGCCGGCAGCAGCAGCATCACCGCCGGTACGTTGGAAACCAGGTTGCTGAGCACCGCCGCCGCCGCGAACAGCGGTCCCGGTTGATCGAGCGGCGCCCCCACCACCGCCAGTCCGGCCACCGCCTCGGCCACCAGGCCGGTGTGTTGCAAGGCATGGTTGACCACGAACAGGCCGACGAACAACACCAGCAGCTCCCAGTCCACCAACCCCAGCATCCGCCGGGAATGCAACTTGCGGCTGCTCAGCAGCACGCCCGCGCCAACCAGCGCCGCCGCCTCGCGCGGCCATGCGGTGAAGAGAAATACCCCTAGCAACGCCGCCGCGACCGTCAACCCCTTGGCGGTTTGCCAGGAGTCGAAGGCAGGCAGATCGTCCGCCCGACGCGCCGACACGGCGCCGGCTGCATCCAGGGAATCGGTCCAGCGTCCGCGCGTTTGCCAGACGATGATCCCCCAGGTCGCCAGCAGGCCGAGCAGCACCGGTCCGATCGCCTCGGCGACATAGCCGCCGAACGATAGCCGTAAGGTCGCGCCGATCAGCATGTTCTGGGGATTGCCGATCAAGGTGACGGCCGAACCGACGTTGGCCGCGCAGGCCAGCGCCAGCAAATAGGGCATCGGGTCGAGGCCGCGCCGCCGGCAGGCGTCGATGAGCACCGGCGCGACCGCCAGGCACACGATATCGTTGCTGAACACCGCCGACAGCGCCGCCACCGCTCCAATCAGCGCGCCCAGCAGCAGCGGCGGCGTCAGCGACAGCGCCGCCAGTTTCAGGGTGACCCAGGCGTAGAAGCCGCCCAGCCGCAGTTGCGCCGAGAGCACCATGGACGCGAACAGCAGAATCAGCGTCGGCAGGTGCAACGACCGCACGGCCTCGTCGGGCGTCGCCGCCCCGATGCCGACCAGCGCAATCGCCCCCAACAACGCCACGCCGGTGCGGTCGAGTTGCAGGAACGGCAGCCCGCCGAGGATCATGCCGAGGTAGACGATAAGGAAAACGATGACAATCGCGGTGGTCATGGCGGTTCGCTTAGGGTTGCAACGGGGCCGCCAGCGCCTCGAAGCCGACGATGACATCCAGCAGTTCGGTGGTGATCGCTTCCTGCCGCTGCTGGTGGTAAAGCGCGTGCAACGCCGTCAACTTGTCTTCGATGTTGCGTTCGGCATTTTGCATGGCCAGCAGCCGGCTGGTGTGCTCGCTGGCCAGCGATTCGGCGCAGGCGCGAAAGAAGGCGATGAACAGCCACTCGCTCAGCAGGGTGGTCAGCAGGGTTGCCCGGTCGCCGCAATGGCCGGGCAGAGAACGTCCCGGCCAAGGTTGCAGGCTTTGGAAAGCGGCGGGGTTGAGCGGCAGCAACGCCAGCACGCGCGGCGTC
>Ga0209573_1002653_pt1 | contig 21989 bp, 16 predicted proteins | sample TNRBio252014_DNA_FD_185870 | JGI IMG/M metagenome (GOLD analysis project Ga0209573, IMG submission 185870) | Wastewater treatment Type I Accumulibacter community from EBPR Bioreactor in Madison, WI, USA - TNR Reactor_6/25/2014_ DNA (SPAdes)... | ecosystem: Engineered > Bioreactor > EBPR >...
CAAGATGGAGTGTTTGACCATCAGGAAAAAACTTAACCATTTCGCCCTCAAGTCCAAGCTATACATCAAGGCCATACGAGCCGCATTTGACGAGCTACAGGCTTTCAGGGCCGCTGCGTAACATCAACAACTAAGAATTAAGCACTTGCTTGATCCATCATTGAAAGGTTGATCCCACTTCTTTACTTCGCTTTGATCTTGTCAGCACCTTATACCAACTAAGAATTAAGCACTTGCTTGATCCATCATTGAAAGGTTGATCCCACTTCTTTACTTCGCTTTGATCTTGTCAGCACCTAAAGGTTGAAAACGAGTAGCCTATAAACAGTAATTTCCCTTAAAGGGCCGCCCTGCCACGCGAGGATCATGGAGGAAGTCACGGAATTGCGTAAATGCTGGTTTTTTAAGCGTTTGTTCCACTTTTGAATGAGTACCAAAGCCCCAGCGGGGCGACATCTTAGTAGAAATCCGTTTCCAAATGCACGGCAAAACCCCGTAGGGGTGGGATCTATATGTGACGAGGAATAGCTGGTCTAATGTAGCCAAAGCCCGGCGGCTGAGCCAAGTCGAAGTTCGGTGGTTGAGCTATTAGGCGGATCTTTCAAAAAGCCGCCCTTTCATTATTGAAGAATACATTATGCTATAAGATAGAGGCTATCTCAATAACATTTTTAATGTATAAAGTTGGTGCGGAGATGGATATTTCAAGTAAGTTGGCCATGTAAGCGCTTACCTTTTTGTCAAAATCTCCACATTCACCAGATGTAAGCGCTTTCCTCTTGCTATTTTTTGACGTATCTTTTAGAAGCTGTCTCAACTCTACGAATATCTTTAAAACCCCAATCTGTTATGATAACACGCTGTCTGGCTTTGTGCCTGCTCTTAATGGCTCCATTTGCCACCTTTGCGCAAACAATAAACGTGACCTTTCGCTATGTATTAGACCCCAAAGTGACACCGCCTGTACGGGTTTTTGTGCCGGGGCAATTCAATAATTGGGGGCCGAATGCCTCTGGTATCATTTCGGCAGGCGCTGTTTCACAAATGGAGCTGGATGCCTCTGGTGCATTTTACAAAAAAACAATCTCACTCATTGCCGGCCAATCTTATATGTACAAGATGCACCTGCATCTAAACACCGCTGGAACCAGTAACGCTTGGGTTTCGGATCCATTAAACCCAAAAGTAAATCCGGCGGACAACAACAATTCCGTGCTTGATGTTACCAATCCCTTGGCCTTCCAGCCGGCTCGTGAGACCAATGTTTCTGGTCAAATCAAGGCTTTTTCGGCGGGATTGTTTTCCAGCAAGACCATCACCAAAATTGATTACGAGATCAATGGTGTAGCCTATACGGATGGTTTGAGCCATTTTGATGCCGCGTCTGGAATTTTTCGATATGTACCTGCGTCTCCCATGCCATCTGGAACAGGGTTTAAGGTGACGCTAACGGATGCAGACGGAAAGACCGCCACAGCCGAGGTGAAAGCCGATATTAAGCCGGTGGTGACCAAGGCTCCACGTCCAGCGGGGGTGGTTGAGGGTGTAAATTATCATCCTTCAGCCCCTACCGAAGCCACATTTGTCTTGTATGCACCTCAGAAAGAGTATGTATATGTTATTGGTGATTTTAACAACTGGGAGGCCCGTCCGGAGTACCTGATGAAAAAGGACTCTACCGCTACCGACCGTGTTTATTGGTGGCTTAAGATCACGGGTCTTACGCCGGGCGCAGAATATGCGTATCAGTATTTTGTAGATGGGAAAATTAAGGTGGCGGATCCTTTTGCGACCAAGATTTTAGACCCTTCGAACGATGGTTTTATACCCGCAGCCAATTATCCCAATCTGAAAGCCTATCCATCGGGTAAAACACAATATGACGTATCGGTTTTGCAAACCAATAAACCCGCTTATACGTGGACGGCCACCAATTACCAACGCCCCAAGCAGAGTGAATTGGTGATTTATGAACTCTTGGTACGTGATTTCACCACGCAACGTTCTTATCAAGCTGTGATAGATACTTTGGGATATTTACAACGTTTGGGTGTTAATGCTGTTCAGCTAATGCCCGTACAAGAATTTGACGGCAACTCTTCGTGGGGATACAATCCCAAATTTTATTTTGCACCCGATAAGTACTACGGAACCGCCGAGGCCCTCAAAAAACTTATTGACGAGTGCCACAAACGCAATATGGCGGTGATTATAGACGTGGTTTACAACCATCAAACAGGTTCTTCACCCTTCGCAAGATTATACAACGCAAGCGCAACGGGCGATCCATCAGCAGCCATCACAACCGCAAATTATTGGCTCAATACCGCTGCAAAACATCCTTATAATGTCTTTAATGATGCCAACCACGAGGCTTGGCAGATGCAATATCTGATGGATCGGGCAAATGCCTATTGGCTCACCGAATTTAAGGTGGATGGTTTCCGGTTCGACCTCTCCAAGGGCTTCACCCAAAACGTGAGTACAGAGGCCACCATGGGAAACTATGATGCCTCAAGGGTACGGCTTCTAAAGCGGATGGCAGACGCTATTTGGAGCGTTGATCCCTCGGCTTATGTGATCTTAGAACATTTTGCCGAAAACCGTGAAGAAAAGGAATTGGCAGAATACAATACCGCATCTGGGAAAGCCGGCATGATGCTGTGGGGAAATGCAAATGGTAATTTCAACGAGGCGACCATGGGCTATCACGACGGCGGAAAATCCAACTTCGAATGGGCCTATTTTGGACAGCGCGGATGGAGCAAAGCCAATCTAATTTCCTACATGGAGAGCCACGACGAAGAACGATTAATGGTCAAAAACCAATTATATGGCAATGCTTTAGGAGACTACAAAGTGAAGGACATTTGGGTATCCATAGAACGAATGAAAGCCGCTGGTGCGATGTTTTTCACGATTCCCGGCCCCAAAATGATCTGGCAATTTGGTGAATTGGGCTATGATTTTGCGATAGATTATAATGGTAGAACAGGTGAAAAACCCGTGCGTTGGACGTATGCACAAGACCCCATGCGTTACCGTTTGTACAAAACATGGGCAGCGATGATCAACATGCGCCGCAACAATCCGGTTTTTTATGACCCCGCAACCACCGTTTCGCAGTCGTTGTCCCAACCAGTTAAACGCATTAACCTTTCTCATCCCACCATGAATGCTACGATTATTGCGAATTTTAGCGTTACCTCGATGTCGGTAAATCCAAACTTCCAACAAACTGGAACGTGGTACGACTTTTTCAGCGGAAGCACCCTTAATGTTACCAATACACAAGAAGGAATTTCGCTCCTGCCGGGAGAGTTTCGGATTTATACAACCAAACCCTTACCTACGCCCGAAGCCGGACTTATTCGTGTAGCCACCGATGTAGATACCGCCAATATCCCTGCACAATTTAGCCTTTTGCCTAATTACCCTAATCCATTTAATCCCGCAACAACCCTTACTTTCGCGCTGCCACAAACAACCAATATCACCTTGGATATTTTTGATGCCGTTGGCCGGAAAGTAACCACCATTGCCCAAGGACTACATGTAGCGGGAACGCATAAGGTTACATTCGATGCTGCTGGACTGCCAAGCGGGATGTATGTGGCCAGAATACAAGCCGGAACGTTTGTTTCTACCCAGAAACTGACCTTGGTAAAATAAAATATCACTTACACCACCACCTTACCCACCATCAATCCACCACCTAATCCGTTATTTGACCATGAAGAAACTTGCTTTATTGCTGCTTCTTTTCCCAATAAGCATAACGGCGCAAGAAATCGTCCCCCACTGGGCAAAAACCGTCGTTTGGTACCAAATCTTTCCCGAACGATTTAGGGATGGAGACGCGGCAAACCAGCCCATTCGCGAATCCATTGAATACCACGACATTGCACCCTTGTCTTGGAAACCGGCACGGTGGACGGGCGACTGGTACGAACGGGTGGGATGGGAAAAAGAGAGCAAAAGCTTCTATGATCCGATGGTTTTTCAACGGCGTTATGGCGGGGATTTGCAAGGCGTGTTAGACAAATTGCCGTATTTAGAGGCATTGGGCATAACGGGCATCTATTTTAATCCCGTGTTTTATGCCCGCTCCATGCACAAATACGATGCATCGTCCTTTCACCATATAGACCCCTATTTTGGCCCAGATCCGGCGGGAGATATTGCACTCATGGCAACCGAAACCGCAGATCCGGCCACATGGAAATGGACATCGGCGGACAAACTCTTTCTCGACCTCGTCAAACAAGCACACGCCCGTGGAATTCGGGTCATCATTGATGGGGTCTTTAACCATTCGGGACGTGATTTCTTCGCCTTTAAAAACCTGATTCAGCTACAAGAAAAGTCTCCTTACAAAGATTGGTACATTGTACAAGCCTTCGACAACCCAGCCACAACGGAAAATGAATTCAAATATAAAGGATGGTGGGATGTGGCCGCGCTGCCCGTTTTTGCAGATACACCCGACGGTAAAGACCTCTTCCCTGCCGTGAGGCAACACCTTTTTGACATCACCAAACGCTGGATGGATCCGAATGGCGATGGTAACCCCTCGGATGGAATTGACGGTTGGCGGTTGGATGTGGCGGATGAAGTACCCACAGGGTTTTGGCGGGATTGGAACGCCCACGTCCGCAAAATCAATCCCAATGCCATTACCATTACCGAGGTCTGGCACAAAGCCCATGCCTTGGTTACGGACGGTGGCTTTACAGCCAGTATGAACTACGAAGGGTTTGCCATACCCACTCACGACTATTTGATAGATGGCCGGATTAAGACCAGTGAATTTGCCGAACGCTTGGTCAAACACGTTACCGAGTACGACGGCGACCGAGCCTATGCAATGCAAAACCTAACGGACTCCCACGATACAGATCGGCTGGCCTCGATGATCATAAATGCCGATAAAGAGCACTACGACCGTGCCAATTCTCCACGCTGGATGCCACAATACCAAATCCGAAAACCAAACCAACAAGAACAGCACCGCCAACGCCTGATCGAGCTTTTCCGATTTACCATGCTCGGCGCACCCATGATTTATTACGGAACCGAGGCCGGCATGTGGGGCGGCGACGATCCGGACGACCGTAAACCGATGCTTTGGGCGGATTTGGTGTATGACGACGAGGCAACCGATCCGCGTGGAACCATCAGAACACCCGATGCCAACCGTTTCGACGAAGTTATTTTTGGTTTCTATCAAAGTATGATTGCGTTTCGCAAACGCTTTCCTGTATTTTCCGATGGTGATTTTTCTGTATTTTACACAAACGATGACCAACCCGCTTTCGCATTTAGTAGGAAGGGTAAAGATGGTACTTTTGCCGTGGTTACACTGAACCCCAGTAACACCCCGCAAACCATAAAAGTACTTGCAAAACCTTTCCAAAAAGTGCAAGTTCCAGCCGTGGTCACACCATCCGGCCAGGTGGTAAGTGCTTCCTTACGTGATGGCTGGTTTACGATACAGATTCCAGCCTCTTCGGGTGCGGTGTATGTACTCTCGAAGCAACAACAATAGCCTCCAAAACGTTTTTACAACATTTTATCCAGTTGTATATGCTTAAATACTTGATTGGGATTTGTGTCATCTTTGCCCTTGTTTTTTTGGGCTTTGCTACAATGTCGCGTAAGGACGACGGCCCAGTACGCATCCGCATTTGGCATCAAAAAGACCTTTCTGAACGAAACCTGATGATTGAGCAGGTGAAACGTTATAATGCCCTCAACAAAGATCATCAAATCGAAATCTTATGGAAGGAGAATGAAGAACTTCGAAGCAATTACATTATTGCAGCGATGGGCGGAACTGGCCCAGACATTCTTTATGGCCCATCCGATAATATTGGCGTGTTTAGTTTAACCAAAACCATACAGCCCTTAGACAGTGTTTTTCATGCCACATTCTGGAACCGTTATACACCAGATGCCGCAGCGGTTTATGAGGGAAAAAAGTGGTCGGTGGCAGATCAAGTGGGCAATCACCTTACCCTTGTGTACAACAAAAAATTAGTCCCCAATCCTCCTAAATCATTGGATGAACTCATTGCCTTGGGTAAAAAACTGACAAAAGACACCAATGGCGACGGCAATCCAGACCAATACGCGATTGTATGGAACTACCGCGAACCCTTTTTCTTCGTTCCCTTTCTGACGGCTTTTGGTGGTTGGGTGATAGACGAAAAAACGGGGAACCCAACCTTGGATAATGACAAAACGGCAAATGCCATCCAGTTCATTCTTGACCTACGCGACAAGCATAAAATCATCCCAAAAGAAATTGATTACGATACCGCAGAAACCCTATTTAAAGAAGGCAAAGCAGGGATGGTGATCAATGGGCCTTGGGCATGGGGTGGATACAAAGACGCAAATTTAGATTTTGGCTTGGCCAAATTGCCCTATAACAACCAAACCCAACTCTGGGCCACCCCCACAGTCATGACCAAAGGATACTCTATTAATGTGAATGTTGGCCCAGATAAAATGCCTTACGTCCGGAAAGTCATCGCATACTTGACCGGTGCGGACGTCCAGATGGAGATGGTGAACAAACTTTCTACCATTCCGGTCTATAAATCGGTCTTCGCGCAAGTCACGGCAAATCCACCAGAACTCTTAAAAGGAGCCATTGCACAGTACAAGCAAAGCCGCCCGACTCCCACCAATCCACGCCTGCGCCAAATTTGGGATGGGATGCGCGGCCCGTATCAACTCGTGATGAGTGGTGCAATCTCGGCACGTAAGGGCGCAAAAGAAATGCAAGCACAGTGCAGTAAATTGATTGAAGACACCTATTTATAAAAAAACTTTTTCCATACCCACACCCAAAACCCTTAAAGCAATGCGCTATATTTTAACCCTTAGCTTGGCTCTGTTCCTATCCTCCAGCGTTTTGAATGCCCAAAGTACGGGAAAGCCAGCCCCTAAACCTACAACCAAATCCTCTGCGGCACCAAAAGTAACCAAGCCAGCGTCAGAACCCAAAGTCCCCGGAGACGAGGAAGGCGAGCATCCTATTGATACCAAATTAAATGCTTGTATGGACAAAAACCCCTCTACTGCGGGCATGATTCAGTGCCTCGACGAGGCGTACCGTGCTTGGGATGGCCTTCTGAATACGTCATACAACGGGCTTCTGGCCACCATGAAACCGGCACAGCAAGGAAAATTGCGCAATCTTCAGCGCCAATGGTTGGCTTTTCGCGATGCCGAGTTTGCATTTATCAACGAATTTTACCCCACACAAGGGACGATGTGGGTTCCGGTGCGCATGAGCGAGCGCGTAGAAATTGTAAAGACTCGTGCCCTACAATTGTCCTCGTATTTAGAAAGCCTTAAAACCTTTTAATAACACAAAAACGACCCCACTTGTTCAGTTTCAACCCTTTATTGCATGTTTAACCTAAGTGAAAAGGCGCGTTACAATTGGTTCCTTGTGTTCCTTATGGGACCTGCTACGGTACTGGTTTTAGCGGTTGTTGCCTATCCGTTTTTCTACAATGTGTTTCTGTCGCTTTCTAATGCGAATATCTATCACATTAATGACTGGCGGATTATCGGACTTCAGCAGTATTTATCGGTTTTTAGAGAACCACTTTTTTGGGAAATCCTGCTTAAAACCGTTGTATGGACGGCGGTTAACGTGGTTTTTCACGTTGGGATTGGGGTTTTTCTGGCAGTGATCTTAAACCAAAAGTTCATTAAACTAAAGCCAATCTGGCGGGTGATCTTGATTATCCCTTGGGCACTGCCACAATATATTGTTGCCCTTACTTGGCGTGGGATGTTCAACTATGAATACGGAGCCATAAACCTCTTACTCAAGTATTTTGGGCTTTCGCAATCCGGTGTCACTTGGCTTACGTCTCCCTTCGAGGCGTTTTTAGCCGTTATTATCACCAATATTTGGTTGGGATTTCCCTTCATGATGGTGGTCGCCTTAGGTGGCCTGCAATCTATTCCAGCAGAATTGTATGAGGCGGCAGATGTTGATGGAGCCTCGGCATGGCGGAAGTTCTGGGCGGTTACCGCACCGTTGCTTAAACCCGTAATGTTGCCCGCCATTACACTTGGAACCGTTTGGACGTTTAACAACATTAATGTGGTGTGGTTAGTTTCTAACTCCGGCGAACCCAACGACCAAACCCACATCTTGGTGTCTTACGTCTATAAAGCCGCTTTCAATATGTACCGTTTTGGATGGGCAGCGGCTTTTTCGATGGTTATTTTCATGATCTTATTCACCTTCAATCGGTTGGTTTTGCGCAAAGCACAGACCAACGAAGTGTATTGATAAGGAGGTTGTAATGAATCCACATACCAAACGTATTCTTTCGATGATTACCGCTTACGGCGTTTTGTTGCTTTTTGCCTTTATAGCGCTTTACCCGTTGTCGCAAATCATAACAATCTCCTTACGTCCGTCCGACAAATTGCTCTCGACGTCCTTGGCCTTTATTCCAGAAGGTGCTTCCTTCAAAAACTACGAAAAACTCCTTTTCGAAACGCCTTATTTACGTTGGCTTTTTAATTCGCTGATGGTTTCGGTGGTGGTTACCTTTACAGGTGTTGCCCTTGCCTCAACAGCCGGATATGCCATCTCACGCTTTAAGTTTCGGGGACGTAAGGCATACATGGAGGGGCTATTGGTTACCCAAATGTTTCCCGCCACCATGCTTCTTTTGCCCATGTACATCATGTTGATCAACCTAAAGCTCATTAATTCATACTTGGGTTGTATCATTATCTACTCCGCTACGGCATTACCCTTCTGTATTTGGCAAATGAAAGGGTACTACGATACCATCCCCGTTGCGCTCGAAGAGGCCGCCCGAATTGACGGATGCACGCCTTGGCAAACATTTTACCAAGTGATCTTGCCCCTTGCCGCACCAGCTTTGGTGATAACAGCCCTTTTTTCCTTTATGACCGCATGGAACGAATACATTGTGGCGGCACAAGTCCTCCAAGATGTGGATATGTTTACCATGCCTGTTGGACTCAAAATGTTCCAAGGGCAAATGCAAACACAATGGGGTCTTTATGCTGCTGGTGCATTATTGGTTTCTGTACCTGTTGTGGTGCTGTTTCTTGCACTAAGCCGCTACCTCATTTCAGGGCTAACATTAGGCTCCGTTAAGGGTTAGCATTGATGTAACCAATGTTGTTGGATTGAGGTGTTTTACAGCCTTTTCAGCACATTCCGCAAGTTATAGGTTCAAAATTTTGGTTATTCAACGGAAAAATCTGTCGGACTTCGACGATGCTCAGCCCCTACCATTTATGATGTCCGTCCTTTAGATCTTAACGCTGTCTTTCACGACGGAACGATAAGCACACAAAGCAAAACTAAGCCATTTCCTCGATCCTAAACCGAGATTTTGGCATGGCCGAGTATGTTTTGCGGCCAAGCAGCATTGCATCTAAAAGCACCGAACCTCTGAATGAGGGCAAGACCAAACGATCTTGAGCAGTAGGCGCTTGATAGTCGTGTTTCATTTTTCTGAAATCGCGGTGCGCCGTCCATACAGCCAAAGCCTCTTCTTGGCTTGAAAACAAAAACCGGACAAAAGCTAATGCATCTTGTAAAATCCGCAAAGGATAGACCAAGTTAAACCGGTATCGGGGCAAGTTTTTATAAAGCATCAACAAACTATTTCGGAAGTTGTAATACAGTTTACGTGGATTTCCTTGCGGCAAACTTGCACCGCCGATATGATACACCTCGCCTTTTGTTGCGGCCATAATCCGATAACCAGAACGTTGTAGCCGCCAACAAAGGTCTATTTCTTCCATGTGCATAAAAAATTGTTCATCCAATAAGCCTACCACCTCTAAAGCACTTCTGCGGAGAAGCATTGCCGCGCCAGATGCCCAAAATACCGTTTGGACATCATCATATTGCCCAGAATCTTGTTCGAGGTTAGACAAGATACGGCCTCTGGTGAAGGGAATCCCCAAATCGTCTAAGTGCCCTCCAGCCGCCCCAGCATACTCGAAATGGGTTGGGTCGTGGAAGTGAAGCAATTTGGGTTGTACCGCTGCAACATCCGAATGGCCGAGCATTACGCACATCATTTCCCGCAACCAATTTGGGTGGACAGTGACGTCGTTGTTTAGCAAGACCACATATGGGCTTTCGGTTTGTCGAATGGCCACATTATTGCCTCGTGCATAGCCCCAGTTTTCTGGATTTCCGATAATACGTACCTGTGGATAGGTACGCATGAGCCACGCGAGCGAATCATCCGTGGAGGCATTATCGGCCACCACGACTTCAAATACCGGGTAATCTGTCTCAAAAACAGAGGGTAAACACGTTTCCATCAAATTTCGCCCATTCCAATTCAGGATAATAATGGAAACTTCCGGCCATTCTGATCTTGTATTCTTCATCCGCTAAAGGTAAACATACAAAAATGGGTGATTTGCGAATCTTAGCCAAAAGAAAAACCCATTGCCAAAGCGACAACGGGTTTTTCAACCCACATATACATTGTGAAAGGCGCGGTAGAGAGAAGTAATACCTTCCAGACACACTGCATCTGCAAAACATAACCTACAAAACAAAAAAAGGCTGCCGAATGAAGCAGCCTTCCCACTAACTTACGATTTAGCGCAGACATGAAAGCGCTATAGAGATGAAAATTGTGAAGCAACCATCACTTCAGTCATTCAAGATTGAGGCTTGAGAAAGATAAAAAAGCACTCAATGTTTAACCCGGTTAAAAAGTAAGCCCCTAAAGTGTAGGCGGTTGCGACTTGTTGAGCGGGTAAATAAGACATTCTACCTATGCACAACAAGAAGTAAGAATGGCCCATGTGCTGTGTGTAATCTTGTTGTTTTCTTGATGACCAAAATGCGTGTGTCTTAAACAAGAATCGTTATTTTCATTTATCGAACCGTGTTCTTTAACAGAGCACCACTTAGTGATCTCAAAGCCCGCCAAACCGACTTTTCAAGACCCTTTGAACCCTTTGAACAGCTGTGCTGAAATACATTTTCTTTTTTTTCTTGTTTACGGGAACGGCCTATACGCAGGATTTAACGCCTGATTTCCAAGTTCACACCCGTCTTTCGTTTTACATGAGCGAAACAGAAGGCCAACTAATGTTGGTGCTTCCGGATACGTCCATCAAGATTCAAACCGTCTCTGTTGTGGCTGATGGACGGGTACTGTCTAAGGGCCTTCAACGCATACGCCCAGATTTATGGTTGGTCAACATTTCCCTCATTGGCGCGATTAATGGGACAACCGAACTTAACACCACTATTACACTTACCAATCGCCACCGTTTTTCCAAGAAAGCCACGCTTATAAAACTCCCTTTCGAACCGAATGCCGTCCAGATAGACCGCCTGACGGGTGGGTTGTGGAGCGACGGCCTCCCTCTTTTTCCGTTTGGATTCTATGCCTATTCCCCTTTACAGCCCACGCTACCGGAAGAAGAGGCGGTAAAAGGGTTTAATATGATTTCGCCGTATCAAAAAATTGAGGCTGGAACACGTGCGGAACGTAAGGCATACTTGGATAGAGCGGCACAATTGGGGATGAAAGTTCATTTCAACCTCCTTTCGGTGGCCGGAGGCGGGGGCGTAAGCCAAGAAGAAAATGGCAAGCCCAATTCGGTTGCAGAGAAACGCGCATTGCTTCGTGCGGAAATTGAGGCTTTTAAAAAACATCCGGCCTTGTTGGGATGGTATATCTCGGATGAACCTTCTGCAGTAAATATCCCACCTGCCCCCTTAGAAGAATTGTACCGATTTATTAAGTCCATTGACCCCTACCACCCCATAACGATTGTATTTAACGAGGTAAACAATCCGACCTTATATAGCGGCGCAATGGATATTGTAATGGCTGATCCCTACCCGATTCCGAACCAACCGATTGCCCAAGTCCAGACCTTCACCGAGAAATTGGTGCGAGATTTCAGGTATCAAAAACCGGTTTGGATTGTACCACAAGCGTTTGGTGGTGGGGAATGGTGGCAACGCGAACCCACGCGGCAGGAAATCCGTGCGATGACGTACCTTGCCCTCATTCATGGCGCAACAGGGATTCAATACTTCATCCGGCATGGGCTGAATGGCTTTCCAAAATCCACCGATGTTTGGAACGAGGCTGGCGCGGTTGCAAGGGAAGTCATGGAAATGACACCGTTTTTACTCTCAGACCTGCCTGCCGCCGAAGTGGCCACCAACGACCCAAACCTTGTCATCCGTACTGCTCGGTATGATGGTTCTTGGTTGGTTATGTTGGTAAACTTAGAAAATCAACCCAAAACATTTAGTATCCGTATTCCAGAAATTGTCTGGGATGGGAAAGCCAAGGTCTTGTTTGCCAACCGCGAAGTGAATTACCAGAATGCCGTTTTGTCGGATATGGTGGATGCTTATGGAACCCGTGTTTATCTCTTGCCAGTCTCGGAAAAACGGGAAAAAGTGGGCTTACATCCGGGGAACCTGACGATGGACGCAAGTTTTGAAGCGGCTACGAATCCCGCTACGCCCGATGCTGTGTATGCACAGGTGGGGCTGGAACGTGGAAGCCCTTATTTTTTGGATACAAGAACGTCCCTACATGGTAAAAAATCGCTCCGTGTTACAACCCCAGTAGCGGAGAAAGGAACCACTTTTCAGTTTTTCCCCGTACGTTTGGAGCGTGGACAAAGCTATTTATTAAGTTTGTGGGCCAAAGGGGATCGGCAAACCAGCCTCAATGGGGCGTTTAGATTGGGCTTAGGCGAGCTATTACAAAACTTTTCCTTAACGTCCGACTGGCAAAAGTACACCATGCCCATTCGATTGCCGGAAGGCGACGTCCGCTTTGTTCGTTCCTCGGCGTCGCTCTCTTTGCTATCGGCTGGAACGGCATGGTTCGATTTGGTGCAACTTCACCCAGACCCGCAAATTATTCCCGTACCTACCCCCGAACCCGGTGGGATGCGGTTGCAGGTGCTCTCGGTGCTTGATCAACAAAAGATCGTCTTCACCACAGATGGTTCCATCCCGACGGCCAGTAGCCCACATTACACCACCCCTATTCCGGTTACACAAAGTATGACACTAAGGGCTGGCGTCCTGATAAACAACCTTTTGGTTAGTGAAACCAAGAAAAGCATAACCGTCCACAAAGGCTTCATGCAGTCAGTCACCTATAAAACACCTTTTAATGCCCAATTTCCGGGAAGTGGTCAGACGGCTTTGGTGGATGGCGAGCATGCTCAGACGTTGGTGCAAGATGCGCGATGGCAAGGTTTTCTGGGTGATGATTTAGAGGTTACGGTAGATTTAGGTGCTATACAAGACATCCAAGGCATAGGGATTAATTTCTTGCAAGATGAAGGAAACTGGGTTTTTCTCCCTCAATTTGTAAGTTATGCCCTTTCCTCGGATGGCCAGCAATTTATAGAACTACCTACCTTGTCTCATTTAGATGCAGAAGATAACCCTAAATCTGTTTCGCAAATCCCGTTTCAGGTAGCCCTCAAAACCCAAGCTCGATACATACGTGTCCGTGCAAAAAACATTGGGACATGCCCAGCCGGACATCCGGGAGCGGGCGAGAAGGCTTGGCTCTTTGCAGATGAAATTGAGGTCTATTAGGTCAAAAAACGCGATTTAAGCTTTGGAATAAAGACCTTTTCGCTTATTTTGCGTTGCTATCAAGTTTTACCCAAAAGCACGGTCAATGTAAAACGACTTTGTATCCTGTCTAACGTCTTTTAGCTTTTGACGAACAACCATAAATGACTTAATCGTTCGATCATGGGTATTGAACCAATTAGTGGGCAAATTGCGCAGCGCTACAATACGACTTCTTTGGTTTGGGAAGGCGTATATGGCGAACATATGCACCAAGGATGGTTTGATCCAGATCAAAAAGAGCGGCCAGAAGTGTTTGAGGCCCAAGAGCAGATGATAGACCAAATTCTGGCATGGGGAGGCGTTTCGTGCGCTCATATGGTCTTGGACATGGGTTGTGGCATTGGAGGGAGCAGCATTTATTTATTGAACAAGTTGAATGCAGCTTTTGTGACGGGCCTAACCGTTAGCCCACTCCAAGCCGAACGCGCAAAAGAACGAGCGGCTTCACTTCGTTTTGCAAGTCATGTACGGTTTGATGTGGGTGATGCATTGGACCCGCCCTACTTGCCAGGGCAATTTGATCTGGTTTGGGCCATTGAAAGTATTGAACATACGGACGACAAACGAAGGTTTATGGAGTCTTGTGCCCGAATGCTTGCACCCGGCGGCGTCTTGCTTATGTCCATGTGGGTACGGCGGGAGAGCAGTACACAATTGGGGAGATCAGACCAAAAGCTGTTGGATAAACTTTCTAAGGGCTTGCTCACACCCTCTTTCGAAACGTTGGCAAACTATGCCACTCAAGCCAGAACCGTCGGATTAATGGACGTTGAAACAGCGGATTGGACGAGAAACATTTCGCCTTTTAGTACCGCTTTTCTGAATCCAGTCCTCCGCTGGCGTAGTATCAAATTGGTAGCAAAAGCGGGCTGGTCTCTTTTGTACCACTTTTGGAGCCTTCGCCACCTTTGGCGGAGCCACCGCAGTGGTTTGGTGCGCTATGGGGTACTTCGCGCACGAAAACCCGGCTAAGTACAAATAAACGAATAAAACCTTTACCATTTATTATACCTTCACGCAAACATATAAAAACACTATGTCTATTTTTGATTGGTTCAAAACAAAAGAACCACCGAGTAAACCCAAAAATCTAAAATTAACGGTTTTTAGGGTTAAAGAAGTTTCTGTGCATGATGCTTACGAACTCCTAAAATCAGGAACAATCCTATTTGACATACGAGAGGAGTTCGACCGTAAAGCACATGGAGATATTCAAGGAGCACGTGCATTGCCTTTGCGAGAGATCTCCCCTAAACGCTTACCAACAAACCCTAACACCCCTATTATGTTTATTTGTCAAACCGGTTCGCGAGCTGGTTCCGCAGCACGGCAAGCCATAGCATGGGGATATAGTAATGTGATGAGCGTTCAGGGTGGATTTCAGCGTTGGAAGCGAGCAAATTTACCCATTGTTCCGTAAATACCCATCGGTATGGAGAAGTAAAGGGAGACTTTTCCAGCACGAGGCTTGGCTAAAGTAGTACAACCGGCTTTATCACAAAGTCGGTTTTTTTATGCCATACATGGGTTGTCTATACCGAAAATCTTCGGAAGATGTTCTGGAAGCGCTTTTATAAATATTGTATCTTAAGTGAAAATTACAGAAGTCCTATGGATGGTATTCCTATAAACCAAAAAATATATGCGAGCCATTATTAAACCCTCGGCGGCACCGGGATTGGCCCTCACGACGGTCAAAAAACCACAAATGGGGGATAACGACGTACTCATTAAAGTCATTAAGTCCTCTATTTGTGGAACTGATGTCCATATTGACAAATGGGATGAATGGGCACAACGCACCATCAAGCCCCCCATGACCATTGGGCATGAATTTGTGGGACGGATTGTGGACTGTGGCGACAACGTAACGCATTTTAGCGTCGGAGAAGTGGTTGTAGGCGAAGGCCATATTGTTTGTGGAACCTGTAGAAATTGTTTGGCGGGTAGGCGGCATTTGTGCAAAAACACGCTCGGTGTTGGCGTAAATAGGACAGGCGCTTTTGCTGAATACATCGCCATCCCATCTGCAAACGTCTGGCACGCCGCACCTGAGTTGGACTTAGATGTTTTGTCGTGTTTCGATCCTCTGGGAAATGCCGTCCATACCGCCCTCACCTTCGATCTATTGGGCGAGGATGTTTTAATCACCGGAGCTGGCCCCATTGGCTGTATGGCCGCCGCCATTGCCAAACATGCTGGCGCACGTCATGTTGTGGTGACGGACATTAATCCCTATCGCCTCTCATTGGCCAAAGATTTGGGCGCTACACGGGTGGTGGACGTCCGAACCGAAGACTTGGCCGCAGTTCAACAGGAATTAAATATGCGGGAAGGCTTTGATGTAGGCTTGGAGATGAGTGGAAGCCCGGCCGGCTTTTCACAAATGGTGGATTATATGATGCATGGCGGAAAAATTGCCCTCCTTGGCATTTTACCCCACCATACGGTTATTGATTGGGATAAGGTGATTTTTAACAGTATCACTATTCAGGGCATATACGGACGCAAAATCTATGAAACTTGGTATAAAACTACGGCCATGCTCCAGAGCGGCTTAGACATCTCTGGCGTTATTACCCATCGCTTTCACTACACCGACTTTAAAAAGGGTTTCGACCTGATGAAAGCGGGACAAAGTGGGAAAGTGGTACTAAACTGGGAAGACTAAATCATGAAAACGAATTTTCTTGCACACCTACAAAAAAACCTTACCGAAATTGATGAAACGGGCTTGTTTAAACGCGAGCGTGTGATTATCAGTCCGCAAAACAACCGCATTACCACAACGGACGGACGAGTAGTCCTAAACATGTGCGCCAACAACTACTTAGGTTTGGCCAATCACCCCGAAGTGGTGGCAGCGGCAAAATCAAGTTTGGAATCACATGGCTATGGCATGGCATCCGTCCGTTTTATTTGTGGCACACAAGACATCCACAAAGAACTGGAACACCGAATTTCGCGGTTTTTAGGGACGGAAGACACCATTTTGTACTCTTCGTGCTTTGATGCCAACGGAGGTCTTTTTGAAACCCTGCTTGGTGAAGAAGATGCCATTATCTCGGACGCACTCAACCACGCCAGTATTATTGATGGGATTCGGCTCTCCAAAGCTCGCCGTTTTCGCTATGAAAATAACAATATGGCGGACTTAGAAGCCAAACTGAAAGAAGCCCACAACGCACGTTTTAAGCTCATTGCCACCGACGGCGTATTCTCGATGGATGGCATCGTGGCCAATCTAAAGGCCATTTGCGACTTGGCCGATAAATACGGGGCTTTGGTGATGGTGGACGACAGCCATGCCGTTGGATTCATGGGCAAAACTGGACGAGGCACGCATGAACATTGCGGGGTGATGGATCGTGTGGACATTATCACCGGAACGCTGGGCAAAGCCCTAGGTGGAGCCAGTGGCGGTTATACCAGTGGACGAAAAGAAATCATCGAAATGTTGCGCCAACGTTCACGGCCTTATCTTTTTTCCAATACCCTCTCTCCCGCCATTACAGCGGCCTCCCTCAAAGTCTTAGACCTCTTAGAAGGCGCTACTGAACTGCGTGATCGCTTGGAACAACTTACAACCTATTTCAGGCAAGGGCTTGAAAAGATTGGACTTACGATTATTCCGGGGATTCACCCCATCGTGCCTGTTATGCTGGGTGATGCGGCTCTTTCGCAAAAAGTCGCTGCGCGGATGCTGGAAAAAGGCGTATATGTGATCGGATTTTTCTTCCCCGTTGTCCCAAGAGGACTTGCACGCATTCGTACACAAGTCTCGGCTGCACATACCTTCGAAGACTTGGACATTGCCCTGAAAGCCTTTGAGGAGGTTAAGCAGGAGTTTAACCTTTGATTTTCAAGAAGAACGAATACCAATTAGGAATTAAGCACATGCTTTATCCATCAATGCTTCCGTGTTGAAGGGTTGATGCTTCTTCGACGGTTCGCTTTGCTCATGTCAACACCTAAGGGATTGAAAACGAGTAACCCATAAATAGTAATTTCCCCTAATTGGTATAAGAGATTTGCAAGGTCAAGTGTTTGCACTTATGCGTAGTTCCGGTCAAAGTCTTGTAAAGGCGGTTTGGTTTTGGATCAAAAGGCATAAAATCGCGTTTAGTTTTTGATGTACGATATCCAAACTCAACTTTGAACCCCAAGAATATGAAAGTAATCCTTAGAATAGAGTCCGTTTATCTGCTACTCCTGTTCATAACCGCTGGTTGCGCACCCCAGAAAATGGTCAACCAATCCTTTGTTAGCCCAACGGAACAGATTTCCGTAACCGAAGCATTTGCTTTGGTGGGCAAAAAAACCCTCTTTGTAGATGTTCGAGAGCCAAACGAGGTGGCTGACCTGGCATATGACCTTCCCAATGTCATCAATATCCCACTCAGCACGTTTGAGCAACGTTACGCCGAAATTCCTCAAAACCAACAAGTTGTGATGCTGTGTCGCTCTGGAAAACGGAGTCAGCAAGCCTATAATGTCCTCAAAGAAAAAGGCTATACCAACATGACGAATATGGAAGGTGGCATAGTTCAATGGCAGCGCAACGGCCTCCCCGTGAAGAAGAAAAACTAATCCCATAACACCTTGGGCGGATTACTTCCCGAGGTGTCTCATCGAAAAGGTGCAAAGGTGCAAACCTGATATTGACACCGCCTCTATCTTATAGCTTGATGTGTTGTTCAAGAATGGCTAAACAACGCTTAGGAAAATCCGCCTAATAGCTCAGCCACCGGACTTCGCCTGCGACCAACCCGCTATTCCTCGTCATATATAGATGTCACCCCTACGGGGCTTTGCCGTGCATTTGGAAACGGATTTCTACTAAGATGTCGCCCCTACGGGGCTTTGCCGTTAATTCAAGAGTGGAGCAACCTCTTGTAAAACCGGAATTTACGCAATCCCGTGAGTTCTTCCATGATTCTCGCTTGGCAGGGCGGCCCTTAGAAAAATCCGCCGGAGTAAGGATCAGCCCGATGAATAAGGGCGAATTGCCTTGCAGGGGAGGAATTGTAGAGACGTACGATCGTACGTCTTTACAATTCCTCCCATCGGGCATCCGCAGCACAGGCGAATAGATTTTTCTTTAGGCCGGGACGGGCTTTTGCTTCTTTGGCCGTACAAAAGAAGGCCGCCGGCAGGCTTATCTGTGCTCAGTCGGCAGACCCGTCTGCCCTCTTGGCAGGCTTCGACTTGATTAACCCAAAACACACGTGAAAGCATTAAAATCCTTTTAAGTTAAAGGCTGGCTCAATAGAATAAAGAAAAGACCAACTATTAAACAAAGAAGGTGTATAATTTTAGCCATTCATGAGGTTATGCCCTTATTTGCCTTTCCGATCTTAATTTTATGCCAAATTTTCAGGATATATCGCCATAGAAGTCGCCCTGCCGTCATATAAAACATGAGGACTAAAAAGTAAATCTGCTCATTTCGCCCAAATAAAAAATCCCCTTTCATCCAATTCTGAAAAAGCAAAAGGGTCTGTTTCGGAAAATGAATAATGGCTTCTTGATGCTGTGTCAGGATAAAATACAGATACGCCCACAAGAAATAACTGTTGATAATTCCGTATCCTAAAAGCCAAAACTTGATCGGCTTTTTCGATTGTTGTCGTATGCTTTGCCCAAGCAAGCGAGCCTGCAATAAGGCTTTCGACATGAGATTCGGTGTGTTTGTTAAATCGGATAACACCCAATAACCATCGTGCCGCATAAATGGATTTAATTGCATCAAGCTCTGTATACTAATTACCGCCGCAATACTTTTCAAGGGTATGCTATTTGTCAACCAACCACAAATCGCCAAAACTGCTGCATAGCCCAACTCATTAAATATTCCTCCTAAATTGGCGATGATTCGTTGTTTTTTTTCTAAAACCCATATTCCGCTAATGTCGGCATATGTAACCGGAAAAATCCAGAAAATCCCCACACCCATACCTCCATGTTTTGCACCAAAGGTGCGTGCCGCCGCAATGTGTCCTACCTCGTGGAACACATTGCTCAATGCAAACAAAGCCATGACTTGCCCAAAAGAAAGCGTATAACTTTGATGATAACTTTGGAACAAGATAATTGCACCTGAAAACACATTAATCATAAAAAATGCACTGAACAAGCCCCAAAACAACGAAGGTGTAAAGAACCACTGAAATGGTGTAGCTAAAATACCTGCGAATTTCGCAGAGATTAGTTGCAGCCGCCATTTCAGAAACTTTGGCGGCGGCGACTTTAATGCAACAGCATCTTCGGTTAAAATACCATACCCGCCCAATTTTTCCTGTACTAAAGTTTCAAAAATTTTTAATTCGATCGAAACTTTGCTAATTTTTATAAATTTATGATGAGCTTCGACATAATTGGTACTTTCTTTCAATACTTGACAAAGCTGAGACGTTGCTTCGTTAATTAAGAAATGCCGTCCTTGTGGGGTCGCCAAAACCCAACGCGCTTGGTCGTATTTTGAAAGTTGAACGCCTGCTTGTAAAATCATGGTCTTTCCGACTATTGATCTCCATTCCCTCCATTCGTTGGAGGCAATAAATTGCCGAAAGCGCCTGTCCGCTCAAATTCGGCGACGATTTCTTCCTCCAATGCCGTACGAGCAATGATGGGATTGTTCCGCCAAAATTCGGGGTTATAATCCAAACGATTAATGCGATCACGGTTGGATAATTTAAATTTTGAAAATATATCATTCGTACCCTCTCGTGTCCATTTATCCATCGTCGAAGGGTTAAGTTCGCCCAATATGTGGTCTATCATATAAAAATAGGAAGTCTTATAAATCGTGCCTATTGCGGTATCGTCTATTTTTTCTTTCAGAACAATTTTATCCGTTACAATACGACCATTTCCAAGATCACGATAATACACTTGCGCATCTCTTTGAATTTTCCAACCCACAGGGCTATTGAAATAGTCAACAACCTCGTAATAGTGGACAGCATAAGTCTCCTCATCAACAACAAGCTTTCCATTTGTATTATATTTCGAACCTGTTTTAGGTTGAAATAAAATCTCTTGTAATTTCAGCCCATTTTCTGAATATCTTTTGCCTAATTTATATTCATAATGGCGGTAAGAATCTTCCCCAATTGGTGCGTAAGCCATGTACAGCAGATAAGGAAACATGAAGAACCTTGCACCTATGGTTGTAAACGCATTTCCATCAATTAGTGAGACAAAACTTGGATCGAAACCTTCTTTAATGGCATAGCGGCCTTTGGTCATTTTAAGTTCTTTTATACCCCCATAAACCGTATTCGTTTTATAGAATGCTTCAGTATAGTTCAACAATCTACGGGCATCATCTGTAACATATTGCCTATAAAATGCATCACTAATGAATTTGGTTTTATTCATCTCTTTTGCTTTGTTATAAACTTTTTTTACAAATGTAATTACATATTTTTTTGGAAATATCTCAACATCTAAAAGTTGAACATCAGATACCTCTAAAAAAATTTCCATATCGGAGGTTATCAAATCAACAACTTGGGTCTTATAGCCAATAAAGGAGACTTGCACTTTGACAGGTAAATTTACGCCATTCAATGCAAAATCCCCATTCTCGTTGGCCATAACGCCTTTATTGCTATCTATAACCCGAATGGTAGCGTACTGCAAAGGAACATTTGTTGCTTTATCGCGCACATTTCCTTTAATAATGGGCTGAGCATGTAGCGAAGCTAACGCGAGGATAAAGACGGGAAAGATTAGCATCAATTTATATCTCATAACAGTAGTTTCAAAACTGAATATTAAGGTATTAAAGAATCAATATTATACGGCTTTAATTTAGCACATTGATAACATTTTCACTGGTTATTGGGAAATAGAAGGTGTCCATCAGATTAGAAAGTATCATTTCATGTAAATCCAAAAGATGGACACCGTTATTACTTAATTCGATCAATTACGAGTACCGAGTAACTCATAATTGAATATTCTCACATCTACCCCATTTTGTGAACAACCATTCGTCAGATTTCCATCAATATCTCTCACACTACCCCACTCGCCACCTAATCCGCAATACTTTGTATCCTCCCAACGTTCTTGTGTTTGATCCCAAGCACTAAATTCTGTGCGTTCTTCGAGTTCTTCGAGTTGGAACTGCTCCAAGAGCAAATTTGTGTGTTGTGTGTTTTGATTGTACATTAGAGTTTAGGTCAGTTTATTTTGGGGTATTGAAAAGGTTTGAGTTGAAGTCGAAAATTGTGCAATGCAGCGCAAGTCGGAAAAATATGATTTACAAAATTGTTCTTTCTCAAACGGCATTCATCTT